>Ga0160443_100046_pt1 | contig 284198 bp, 270 predicted proteins | sample HID1972I_E1MG_FD_108244 | JGI IMG/M metagenome (GOLD analysis project Ga0160443, IMG submission 108244) | Enriched pill bug-associated microbial communities from UW Madison campus, WI, USA - HID1972I_E1 MG | ecosystem: Host-associated > Arthropoda: Insects > Digestive system > Unclassified ...
ATCACGATTTAGTTTGCGAAAGCCCAGCCATTTAACGGTAGCAATATTGCCACTTGCAGTCAGAACCCGATCACCTGCTTTTAAGGTTTCCACTTTGACTTCGCCGTCAGGCGTAGCAATGTGGGTACCTTTGAGGTAACACGCGTAGGTCATTGTGCCGCCTTCAAAAGTCACTTTCGACAAGTCCTGTCCCTCTGCATTAAAACTGCCGACGACCCGACCGTTATCGTCCCGGAAAACCAGATTGCCACCTTCTACCGCGCCTTGCGTAGCGCCATTCACCTGGATCTGATCGCCAGCGGAAAGCCCGGCAATTTTGGGCGAGCTGGACAAATCCAGTTGCAGGCCGCCTGGGTTGTAGATCAAGGTAGATGTGCCACCGCTACCCAAATCAAATGTAGTCGAATTTCCAGCGCCAGCGCCAATAGATGGTGGCGAATATTCGAGTGTTGAACCTTCGCCCAGATTGTAGTTGCTGGTTTGCCCTGCGCTGACGTCAAAAAATTCAGAGATCTTTACATGCGCGTTCTCGCCCAGGTTCAGCGTTGACGTACCGCCAATGGGGATGAGGCGAGTTTGTGTCAGGTCCAGAACGTCATCGGAATTCGTTACGTTATTAATTGTCAATGTGGTGTTGCCTGCCACGCTATCGACGGTAAGTTTTTGATCGCCAGGATAGGAATTCTGGTCGATAGTTTTAGTCGAAGAGGTAAAACCGCCAAGTGTGATCGTTGCCATGTGCTTACTCATCCATATAAGTAAAAAGCGTTAAATTGAATTTATTGGCTTTAATAATCTTTACAATTGACATCAAGTTAATGTATTCAATTGTAATATTCGTTAAGGCATCGCCAGTCTACCCAGCCAGGATGAGGGCTACAACGACACAATTATAAGAAATGTCATGGCGTGACATTCCTTGACGATGTACCCATAGGGAGTAATATTTTTAACTGTGGGTTATCTGCACATTAGCTGATAATATCGCTTTTAAAGCAATAAATAAATTTCAGCAGTTTTATGTTTTCTCATCCTGATTGGATGATTCGGCCTTCTGGCCGGTTGTGTAATATCGACGTAGCGACTTTTCCCAATCAATGGCCAACGGATCTCCATAAGCGACAAATTGGAATTTAAATTGTTTGAAAATGTACCAAAGTCGGCTATTGGTCTGAGGCTTGGTTTCCCAGGCAAATATTTTTCCGTCCTTATTCATGGTCAGAAATTTAGTCCATTGTGGGACGATGATGAGTGTGTCGTAGTAATTTACGATTTTGACCGATTGCTTGATCAGCATTGCTGGTTACCCACTGTTCTGGGCCGTTTTTGATTGTTGCGGGAGAGGGCCAGGATTTACATTGAAAGGCATAATGTAACGCTTTGTGTGTAATTCGACTGTCAATAAGTGAAAAGCAGGATTGCCATGATGCGTAAATTAACAGGTAAAAAAAAGTCTTTTGGGAACAAAAAAGTAGAATACATTCATGGAAAAAATTTGATGTCCAAACCTCAAGTTTGAGTGGGTATTTTTCACTGTAGCAATCGCAATTGGTGATACCTATGGCTGGATGGGAGCTCGCATTGAACGCCGCTACGTGTCCGGAATGATGTGTTCATGCCAACCCAAAGAGTGGTGAACATGGTGAAGAATCCTATTAAGGTTTGCTTCAATTTCAATTGAATTTTTATAAAAAAAACCTCACACAAGAATTTGGCGAGGTTATTTTTGAAAATATCACTGGGTGCATTGTTAGAATTTCTTTGCCCAGAACGAACAGCGCTTATTTTTAAAGTATTGTCGTCTGTTCGCGATTCGAATATTACACCTGTATCCAAAAATTTCAACATAACGTTTTCCCGAATGCATGTGCAGCAAGCTTGCGATGCACGCGGTCGTATTCGGGCCCAGCGCGAGCGCCGGATAGCATACAAGTAAATCGGGGGAACGGACTGTGAGTGAAAAATTGCCCTTGGATATTTCCGACCCACGCTTTCAGACATCTTCGATGTTGACCTCGGCTCAAATTATCGATGTCTTAATTTATTCAAGTGATGATTATCAACTTGCCAGCGTTATTTTGAGATTCGATATGATACTAATTAGCAACAGCTTCGCATGGTATGTCGCGAACATAAAAATAGCTATTTCATTTTCGTGCTCAAGACAATCAGTTTTTCTATTGCGAATGCAAAAAATGAGAACAAAAAATCAAGGGCCAAATGAAACGCATGGTTATTATGTTTATGGATTGGCAGCGCGAATTATGTGACGTTCCCGAGCCTTTGGTTTTACATGTAATTGCAACCATATTGCTGCGGTAGCGTATGAAAATCACATTCTTTTTTCTGTATCAATATTATTAATATTTTATATTGAGTTACAAATAGCAATATTATTTTTTAAAATATATTGCATATGGAAAATAAAACGAGCACACTTTGCATCGTAGTTCAATTAATAATTATTATGAAATATAAAAATTGAGACTTACCAGCAACAGCACTCAGAATGAATTGTTTAAAAAATAAATATTTATATCTTATTGATATTAAATAATAAATTAAATAATATGCTTTGCTGATCTATTATCTCGCGATCCAATATTTCCGATAATGCAAAGAGTGCGCTCGGCTTATCAAACAGCCTTGCGTCAATAAAACAATTAAAACCAGGTAACTAATTAATTCTTATATATTACCAAAATTAATTATCGTAAATAAATATATGTAACATAATTGGTTGTCTGGTCACAGATTTTGGGCCGGATAAATCAGCGGTCTCTATCAATCTTCAATACGCTTACAGCGTGGATCAAGAGAGAAATTGCTGCTTTATTTGATCTGAAAAACCGGACATGAGGTCCGGGACTTTTAACGCTATCTATCCTTCTAGGAGCAGCAAAATGAAAAAACTACTATTAATCTCTGCATCTGCTTTGGTAATGGCTTCAAGCGGCGTATACGCTGCGACTCTGACCGGTGGTTTTTATGGTGTGGGTGGTACGGCAGGCAGTACCGCCGGCGGTGGTTCCAGTGCCACTGGCAGTCAGGGTTCAATTCTCGCAGGCGCAGCGACCAACGCGTCGGCAGCTCAGAACCAGACTATGTCAGGTGCACAGGTAACGGGCGGTTTTGGTGGTGTCACGACAATTACAGAAGGCAATTCGCTGTCAACACAAACCAATACCGGCGGTGCGTTGGGCCTGGCAGGTCAGACATCTAATGCGGGAGCGGGGGGCACATTCGGATCAGGAGCCACGGGTAATTTTGGCACCATTGGCGGTTTCCTTAGCTTCGTACCGTAATCTCTCTTGATTCGGCTATAACTCACAGTAACCGGGTCTTGTTCAGATTAATGCCAACGCGTCGAATGTTTTCAGCGAGTTGGAGAAGACATTGACCTGGTTACCCAACAAAAAATATGCCAGTTAAGACCTCAACTCAAGGAGTTGAAAATGAAAAAACTATTATTGTTATCAGCACTGGTGATTGCATCGACAGCCGTTTCGGCACAAACCATTACGATTGGTGCATTTGCCACCAGTGGTGGCGCTGGTAGTACAGCCAGTGGTGGCTCATCAGTAGCCGGCAGCCAGGGCTCGCTTGGCACTTCGGCCGCAGGCAACACCTCTGCGGCATCCAATCAAACGGCCTCTGGTGCGCAGGTAATGGGCGGGCCCGGTGGCGTGACAACGCAAACTGCCGGACAATCTGTTTCTTCGCAAACCAATTCCGGGTTTTCGCTCGGGTTTGCCGGGCAGACATCCAATGCGACTGCCGGTGGCGCCTTTACATCCGGAGCGGGTGGTAACTTTGGAACGATCGGCTCCTTTGTTCACTGGACGCCTTAACGCGGGTGCCGATTGCACAAGCACGTAGTAAACGAAACCATCTTCTCGGGGAGAGCGTGCTCTCTCCGTAAGGGAATTGCCATGAAAATGATACTTGTCGTTACCCTTGGGTTGCTGTTGTCACCGCCGGTGTTTGCTCAATCAGCAGGTGCAATCTCGGGTTCAAACTCCAATGCCAATAGCGGATCAAATGCCAACTCAAATCAGTCCGCCGATTCCGGCGCAGCAGCAGTCGTTGACCTGACCTTTGGCGGCTCTGAACAAAGACGTACACAGACAGTCCATACCACCCCAAATGTATATGCACCGCCGAGTATGTTTGGCGGCGTGAACAACTGCGGTCAGTCGAGCACATTTGGTATTGGTGCGACCGGTTTTGGTATCGGTGGTTCGCTGGCCGGCGAGTCCGAAGCGTGTAATGCACGTGAAGATACCAGTATTGCGTACAAGCTGGGATACAAAGATGTGGCGGACATGCGTTTTTTCTGTTTCGGTGAAGACGTGAACCGCAAAGCTTATGAATCCACCGGTCGAAGTTGTCCGAATTATGCCACCGCTAAAGGGCTTCCGGAGCGTCCTGTGGCCGCTGTTAATAACAGCAGGATCAATAACAGCCAGAGCCAGCGCAATACCAACCGTGTGGTTGCGACGACGCCGGTCAGAAGTCCGGAAGTTTATGTGGACAGGCCAACGGTACAGCCCCAGGCTACACAGGATTTTCGTGCATTTTACGGCTCGAATTGACAGTGCTGCCTGGCATTGTCAAAAAAATGTCGGATCAACTGCTAAAGAGGCTGGAATATGTTCGTTATCCCAAGGCCAGGTTGCTTTGAACTGTGGTGGGGCAGCCAGGGGAAAAAACAAGGCGCCGTCGCCGTTGATAATGGCATATGACGGCGCCCTGTAGACTACCGGGCTGGCATTTTTTTATTTTGAGGGTCGCGGGAGTAGCCACGGCGTGTAATGACCCGGTGAAAAACTGCTCATGTGATAACAGGAAAAATCACAAATGAGTATGATCATGGAAGACGAAATCAAACGCTGGACAGCTAAGCGTAAAAGTGCGCTGGTGCTGGACATTATTAAAGGTAAATCGACGGTTTCTGAAGCCTGTCGCACTTATAACCTGCCTGCGTCTGAGGTGGAGAACTGGGTAGTTGATGGCAAGCGTGGCATGGAAAATGCTTTGCGGGCAAATCCGCTGGACATCAAAGAGCAGTATGAGCGTCAGCTCAAGCAGCGACAAGAGGCATACAGAGAAGCGATGCTGGAGTTGAGCGCCAAAAAAACTACTGCCCCTGTTGGACGAGGACAACAAATGAATGGGTAGATCCGCCAGGGATTGAAGGCGGATGACATTATCGTTTCAGTTCCCACGCTCTGTTATTGGTTTCGGGTGTCAGAACGTCCGCATTTTATTTGACTGCTGCAGTTGTGCAGGCCGCCCGTGTTGTTATTTACTTTGTTATTACACATGCTGCTAGCAGGTTTTTCGCGGCATGAAAAATGGTACTTGCGATGGCCGTCGCAGTGCCGACAATACCGAATTCTCCCGTGCTGTTGATGCTTAGCGTGGTCACGTGCCGATCGTCTTCGGAGCGAATATCATCACGATATCGCCGGTGTCTGCTTGGTCGGCGTGGTGTACTTGGCCAGATTATGACTCATGAGTCGCCCCGCGCTATGCTCCAGCATGCCGTGCCTGTACACTGCCTTGCCGTTACCCCGGACGATGCCGCCCGTGATCTGATTTGCCGCGGTCCTGGGGGTTGAAGGTTAGTTCCGAAAGCCCCGAAAGCTAAAAATAATAATTTGACACAGAAGCCGTAAAGGGTAAGGCATGTACACGTCTCGTAACAGAGTGCGGGTTCCTGTCACGCAAGTCTCTCGCGCGAGCGTAAGTTGCAGGTAGAATAGCGTGTAGGCTTGTGGTGCTGACCGGAATAGGGCGAACTCATCACAATTGAACTACAAAAATTAACGATAACGGAGTTGCCATGGATCATCTATTTGCAAAGTTTGCGACAGTCATTTCGCATGCAACGGGCAGTCCCATCACGTTCATCATTTGCGTAGCCGCAGTCCTGCTCTGGGCGATTTCAGGGCCCTTCTTCGGCTTTTCAGAGACCTGGCAACTAGTGATCAACACCGGTACCACCATCATTACGTTTCTGATGGTGTTTCTGATCCAGAATACTCAGAATCGTGACAGCGCTGCTCTGCAGACAAAGCTGGACGAAATTATTCGCTCATCGGATGCGAAAGACCAGTTTATGGGAATTGAAACAATGACCGACAGTGAGCTGGAAGCGTTGCACGAAAAATGCGAGAAGGAGGCCAGGCGCTCGCAGATGATGCTGGAAAAAACTCATGCTGAACGGCGCACACGCAAGAGCCGCAAGGACTAGCGGAGTGCTGCTTGTCATATAATTAAGACACGTGTATTACACTTGGCAGTCACATACACCAGAACTTCAGATGATGTATATCGATACACTGCGATCGACCCTAAAGAAGCCATTTTTTAAAAACTGTCTTGAGCTGGGGGCTAATGAAGGTGGGCTGGGAGGTAGATGTCGCTGCTGGTGAACGGGCTGATACAAGGCTATGGTCCATAAGGTAGTACAGACCTCTGCATCGGCGGTTCCTAGGAGAAACTCATCTGTATGAGAAACCGCAAAATCCTATCGGACAAAAGGTTTGGGACATGGCTGCTGGCACATAGGGCCGGGAAATTCAGGGCGGGATCGCCCTGTACCGTGTTATGTTGAGAACAGCGCTGGCTCAGCTTTTCTTGACGCGCGGGCACGCGCTGTCAGCCAGGGATACAAACGCTTCATCTCCTGGTATTGTGGAGAGTACTTTATAGTAGTCATAGGGGGCCTTTGACTCTTGTGGCGTTTTGACTTGTACCAGCGCCAGATCCATGATGACACGTCCGTCTTCGGGTCGCACCCTGGCGTTCTTGATCAGCTTTGAGCCAATCGGCAAGTCACTCATCGCTTTGGTTGCCTTGTCGCCGTCGAACGTGCCTGCCACCTTGACGGCATGCAGATAGTGACTCACGCTCACATAGGTTAATGCCTGCACAACCGAGGGAGCACGTTTGAAGCCACTTTTCTGTTGCCAGCGGCGGGTCCAGGCGCGCGTATCTTCATCGGTATCCCAGTAAAAGGCCGTCGGGAAGACCAAACCTTTGGCCACCTCCAACCCCATGCCATCGACATCGTTGATAAAAGTGAGAAAGGTGGCCAGTTTTTGTTTTCCCGTTGTCAGGCCAAACTCCTGCGACTGCTTGGCCAGATTCACCAGGTCTCCTCCTGCGCTGGCAAGGCCGATCATATCTGCACCGGACGATTGCGCTTGCAGCAAAAAGGAAGAAAAATCCAGTGCCCCTAATGGATGACGGACACTGCCCAGAACCTTGCCACCTTCCTGGTTGATAAACTCGCTGGCGTTTTTCTCCAGCGTTTTACCAAAAATATAGTCGGTGGTGACGAAATACCATGATTTTGCGCCCGCCTGGGCATTGCTGCGAACCACTGCTTTGGCCAGTGCATAGGTGTCGGGTGCCCATTGCGTGGTGGTTTCAGCGCATTGTGCGCCGGCGAAGTCTGCAGCAAAGCCACCGCTGATGAGTGCAGCTTTATTCTTTTCCCGGGCAATGGCGGCCGCGGCCAACCCGGTAGAGCTGGCGCCACCATCGACCACCGCAACCAGATTCCTGGTATCAAACCAACTGCGCACGAGTTGCCCGGCAATGTCGACCTTGTTCTGAGTATCGCCACCGATCACTTCGATCTTCTTGCCCAATACTTCACCGCCGAAATCCTCGACGGCCATCCTGGCGGCCACTTCGGAACCCAGACCGCCCAGATCTGCATAAATGCCTGAACGGTCGTTGGAGACGCCAATCCGCACAACGGAATTGTCTGCTGCTGTGGCATTCATGGCATATGTACTGAGTAGTGCTGTAAATAGAAGTTTGAATTTCACTGCCGTCTCCGTCACCAGGGTTGTTATATTTGAATCGGCCATTATTCCCGGTGGCTTTCGTGAGTGTCAATCGGGGTTTGTCACGGCTACCGTGCGTTGTAGCCAGACGCGCGCAGGTTTAATTCATTTTAAACGCGATGCCCGCCAGGTCTAATGCATTGTCTGTCAATGGCTGATCCGGCAGATGGATCGCGCCGCCTTCAAGCGACAGTGCATGCTTTAGCGGGCTGGCCGTCAGGCCGAGATAGAAGGTCTGTTCGGCAGGGAAAGCATCCAGTCCGGCGGGACAGCTGGCGGCCCATTGCAGGTTGATCAGGGTGCCCAGCGCGCTTTCTGCATAAATGCCGACTGTGGTTTTTGCATCGTGTTGGGCTACCCGCTGGCGGATGCGTTGTGCTTCGCCCATGCCGATTCGGCCAGGCTTGGTGCTCAACGCCCGAGCGCCTGCCTGTAAATACCGTTCCGCATCCTGTTCAGTGGTGCAGGCGCGATCAATCAATATCGGCAGTGGCGACTGTCGTTGCAGCGATTCAAACAGGGATAGCGATTCGAGCGGGCAGGGGTCTTCGGCGTATTCAACGCCGCAAACAGCCAATTGTTCCAGATAGTGTGGCGCTTCGGCAGGTGTGTAATGGCTGTTGGCGTCCACCACATACCGGCAATGGGAAGGCAGGGCATCGTGCAAGGCGCGAAGTACCGCAAGATCGGTTTTGATACCCTGTCCGCCTTTGACTTTAAAGCTGCGGATACCATGGCGTGTGTATTGCTCCAGGGCCTGCGCCACCATTTGTGCAGGGGGTTGCCGGGTCAGTGTCCAGGCAACGTCAACCTGGGCTTGCCCCTGCACAAAGCGCCAGCAAGGTTGTTGATGGGCCGCCGCGCGCAACAGCTGGGCGGCGGTTTCGATCATGCCCTTGCCCAGACGGTTTTCGGGAATGGGTGCAAGCGCTGCGGCCACGGCCTGAGCATCATTCAGGTCAATGCTGGTCAATTGCGGTATCAGAATATCGTCAAATGCGGCCTGCAGCATGGCGGGCGACACCCCAGACCAGGTTGCCTTGAGCGTGCCTTCAGCATAACCGGCCTGGCCGTGTTCGTTGCGCAATGTCAGCAAGGCGTAAACGCCTTTATTTTCCACCGCATTGGCCCAATGGATGGTATGAACGTACGGGATACGATAGAAGCGCAGCGACCAATCGGCTAACTTCATCAGTTGGTCCGGATTTGAGCAGATTTAACGAGTTTTCCCCACACCTGCATTTCCTGCTCGACATGAGACCTGAAGGCGTCCCCGGTCGTGCCAAGCATTTGGACGCCTTCGGAAGTGAACGTGTCGGCAAATGCTTTGTTGCGAATGATTTTATTGATCGCGGTGTTCAGTTTCTGGATAATCGGCTTTGGTGTTCCTGCGGGCGCCAGATACCCCCACCAGCCTTGTGCATCATAGCCGGGCACGGTTTCCTGGACCGTGGGCACTTCGGGCAGCGATGACATGCGGCTCTTGCCAGTGGTGGCAAGCGCCTTGACGCGGCCGGGTTGCAGGTAAGCCATCGTGCCAGGATAGGTGCCGAAGGTTACATGAACCTGTCCGCTGGCAACATCGTTCAAGCCCTGCGCCAGGCCCTTGTATGGGATATGCATAATGTCAGCGCCGGTGAGTTCTTTGAGCATTTCACCCATCAGGTGCGCCGAGCTGCCGTTGCCAGTGGATGCATAGACGTACTTGCCTGGCTCTTTTTTGGCAAGGGCAATAAATTCGGCCACGTTATTTGCAGGCAGTTTTGGCGTGGCAATCATCACATAGGGAGACGTGGCAGCCAATGTGATGAACTCAAAGCTCTTGAGGGGATCAAACGGGAGCTTCTTGACTAATGACGGAAGAATCGAGTGGGCCGCTGCGGCTTGCAGCAATGTGTAGCCATCCGGATTAGCCCGTGCGACGAACTCGGTGCCAATCGCTGTGCCCGCTCCAGGCTTGTTTTCCACAATGACGGTCTGCTTGAGTTCTTCGCCAAGGTATTGCGCCATGCGCCGGGCCAGAATGTCATTGATGGCGCCGGGCGTATACGGCACGATAATGCGAATGGTGCGATTCGGGTAAGTGTCGGCAGTTTGCGCCTGGGCTGAGAAAACTGCGCCAATGGTCAGGGCGAGCAAGGCAAATGGACGAATTTTTTTCATATTTTGTCTCCTCTTCAGAGGTTTTTGTGGTTCTTGTGAACCGGTTGGTTTGGTTTCTATAAGAAACTATATATTTTGCTTTTTAAATTATATAGTTTCTTTTTTCAACTATAATTCAGTTGTTATTAACTTTCAACTGGTATTTATATAGTTTCATATAGAAACTATAGATAGATGTATAAAGAAACTAAAAATTGAGAATACTCGATCTTAATCACAAGTGAATATTTATGAATGTTTCAAATGCCTGTACCTACCCGCTCGTCCATAAAACCGTGACGCGTTATGAAGAAAATAATGGTCTGCGACAATCGATCTCCATTGCCTATTGGGTACAGGGAGAAGGGCCGCTAATTGTTATGTTGCCGTCGCTGGGGCGTGATGTGGAAGACTTCGAGTCTGTTTCAGTCCTGCTGGCTGAGGCCGGTTATCGTGTAGCTTGCCCCAGCCCGCGAGGCATTGGAGCAAGCTGTGGATCCCTGGATAAACTGACTCTGCATGATTTCGGTCGTGATGTCGTGTCGGTAATCGACGCCGAAGGCGGGGAGCCGGCCTTTGTAGCGGGACATGCTTTCGGCAATTGGACGGCCCGCATTGTCGCTGTTGACCGTCCGGATCTTGTCCGCGCCGTGATTATTCTGGCCGCCGGGCCGAGCGTGGTAGCGCAAGGGCCTGGTGCCGGCCTGTCGCACTGCATGGATAAAAGCCTGGATGTCTCTGTTCGATTGGACTGGATTAAAAAAGTGTTTTTTGCTCAAGCGAGCAATGCGTCGGTTTGGCTGGAAGGATGGCATCCTGAAGTGGCCAACGCACAGCGTGCCGCCAAGGCGGCTACACCTATCGACAAGTGGTGGGGAGCAGGCCATGCCAGGATCCTGGACGTCCGGGCGCTGGAAGATGCTTTCGCGCCGCAGGAAGCCGGCTGGCAATTAAGCCAGGATCTGGGAGAACAGCGCGTCACGACAGTAGCGATCGCCCATGCGGGCCATGCCTTGCTGCCGGAGCAGCCGACTGCGGTCGCCGAAGCGATTAAAACCTATCTCAAGGATTTCCAGGATTAACTAACAGACGCGTCGGACATCGATGGTGGTTCTGAACATATATTGTCCACGTTCCTGGCAAAGCGTAGCCATCAACATCGACGTCCGACATGCAAGCTTCGGCCGCTGGTGCTCAATGCTGTAGATTGTCCGCGTTATTGATCGTTTCTACGTATGCTATATCAGTTTATGGGTTGTGCTACCATAAAGTGATATAGCCGGGAACGCGTGTCATTTTAAGTGAATCGCTGGCGAGGATGAGCTACGGTTCTATGCGGTCTGACTTTGGGCTATAGACAACGGTCCTTAGGAGTGATAATGTGCATGGCCTGTAATGCAGGGATGAGCGCTATCCTGCGATACAACGGCTCACGACGTGAGTTTCTGAAGCATGTGGGCATGTTTTCGGCGTCAGTTCTGGCCGGTTCCATGGCCGGCATGTCAAAAACGTTGGCTCAATCGACAGCGGCTGGTCATACGAGTGATATTGTGTTTCGTGGTGGCCCAATTCTTACCATGAACAGTGATCAGCCCGGCGCCCAAGCCATTGCCGTACGCGGCAGCAGAATTCTTGCTGTCGGCTCACTTGAATCCGTCGCGGCGCAAGCCGATGCCCGAGCGCGGGTGATCGATCTTCAGGGCAGAACCTTGATGCCAGGATTGATTGATCCACACATGCACAACACTTTCGTTTTATTCGAGGACTGGATCGACGTCAGCCCGATCGTCGCTCCCCGCTTCGAGGATGTCCAGCGCAAAATTCGCGAATCTGCGGACAATACGGCGGACAGTGCCTGGATTCGGGCCCAGCAATTTGACCCGAGTATTACTCAGGGAGCGCGGATTCCCGATCTGGCCCTGCTGGATGAGTGGGTGCCTGATCGTCCTTTTTTTATGATCGAGAGCAATGGCCATGTTGCCTATGTTAATTCTTATGCCCTGAAACTTGCCGGCATTACCCGACATACACCCGATCCGCCTCTGGCCCGCTTTGTTCGTGACGCAAATGGAAACCTCACCGGTCGGCTGGAGGAATCGAACGCGATGATGCCGTTCATCGAAAAAATGCCGGTGCTTTCTGCGTTCGAGACGCAGGCGCGGATAAAGCGTCTGCTGAGTCATGCAGCTTCGGTCGGCTGCACGACACTTCATGACTGTGGCATTGGCATGCAAGGCGGGATCGCCGAGCTTGATCTGCTTGATGCGATCATGGCGGACGATCCGCCTGTACGCTATCGTGGCATGCTGGTGTCGACCTTAATGGACGATTGGGAAAAAAGCGGCATCAAGCCTGGGCGCGGCAATGACCAGTTCCGGATCGATGGTATAAAGGCCTGGTCGGATGGATCGAACCAGGCCTATACCGGTTATCAGCGCGAAAACTATCTGGGCAGAAATAGTCGCGGTTCGCTCAACTATACGCTCGCCCAATTGACGGAGGTCATTCGTCGCGCCCATGCTGGCGGGTGGCAGATCGGCGTTCACGCTAACGGCGACGCCGGAATCGACACAACGCTGCAGGCGTATGAGGCCGTGCTCACATCCGCGCCTCGTGCCGACCACCGCCATCGAATCGAGCATTGCAGTATTTTGCATCCGGAGCAAATTGAGAAAATGCATGCGCTTGGTCTCTCACCATCGTTTTTAATCGGACATATCCGATGGTGGGGCAAGGCGTTTCGCGATCGCATCCTGGGGCCGGATCGAGCACGTTTCTATGATCCCTGCGCCTCGGCTTTAGCGGGAAAATTGCGGATTTCTCTTCATTCTGACTGGAACGTCACGCCGATTGAACCCCTGCGCTATATCGAAGATGCCGTCGCACGCATTATGAACGAAGGCGGTGGTGTTTTCTACGGCCAGGAGCGTATTTCGGTTCAAGCTGCATTGCGAGCCGTCACCATTGACGCTGCATGGCAATGTCGGATGGATGATCTTGTCGGCAGCCTGGAAGAAGGAAAATATGCTGATTTTACAATAACGGAAGAGAACCCGATGCAGGCAGAACCCACTAAGATCAGTAAAATTAAAGTCAGCGAAACGTGGATGGCCGGTCGACAACGCTACCAGGCTTAGGTCTGTTGTTTGCTCTTCAGTTGATCCTGAATTTGGAAATGACGCCATACTTGCCTTACCGAAAAATATCGGCCCAGATCGCATCCGCCCAGGCAAAGGCCAGCGGGACCTCATCCCGGCTGGGCGCCGCAGAAACCCCGCCCGCGCCTTTGACTGGTTCCATGGTTTTATTCGCTTCTGAATAGTGGTGCACCGAAGCGACATGCATTGCGTGAGTTTGTGTGACAAAAAAACTGTTATAAATTTAATTGCTGCAACATTAGAATGCGATTTTTCCTGCAGCAGCGAAATGGGGAAAACCCCTAGGGTGTGGTTTTTACTTCGATTTATATTTCAAATGAAATAATTCGGATTGGTGGATGCGGCCAGGAATGAAAGCAGGCATCTTGCCTGAAACGCTTCGTTCAGATAATCAAATATTGAATATGTTGCAACTGTTGCTGTTGATGTTGATGTTGATGTTTATATACGTCAGCTTAATGTTTCATTAATCTTGAAGGTGCACGATGAGCGCGGCGTCTAAGACGGCAGTCGTCTTAAAGCTGGTGGTAACCGCCATCGGGTATCGTGTGATGCATTCGGCGCACGTGTGGCCCTGGCTGCACTTTCTAAAAATCTAGTAAATAGACCAATGTCGTAGCGTTCTGATTACGCCGATTGAATATGTTTTCGATTGTTGTATTCAATTTTTCTAAAGCAAACAATGCTCGCTGGTAACGTCCTTATACGAGATCGTGCGGAACACTGGTGCCTACGGCACGGTTCATGAGTTCCTTACTCACCATTAAAGTGATAACTGGTTTTGGGATACTAATTAACCTTGATTCCAAGTTGACGGATCAATGGTGCCCATCTATCCATCTCACTGCGTATGAACGCGTCCAGCTCTTGAGGCGTGGAACTGACCAGTTCCATGGCTGAAAGTCGATCGCCCAACCCAGGAAGCGCCACAATCCGGCGAATTTCTGCGTTCAGTTTGGCAACAATGCCCGGTGGCGTGCCTGCCGGCGCCAACAGGCCAAGCCATTCGGTCGTGACCACATCTACTCCCTGTTCCTTAAAGGTGGGGATGTCGGGCATTGAGCGATAGCGTTTCTCAGAGGAAATACCCAAAGGCTTGACCTTCTTGCCTTTATATTGCTCCCAGGCCTGGCCTACTGTTGCGAAAGTCATGGGTATATGGCCTGCGATGGTGTCCATGAGGGCTGGCGTCCCACCTTTATATACGACATGCTGCATGTCTATGCCTGCTTTCTGTTTTAATAGTTCGGCAGTTAAATGCGTCATAGAGCCGGTTCCTGCAGATCCGAAGCTGATAACGTTCGGCTGGCGTTTGGCCAGCGCAACCAGTTCAGGCAGATTGTTGGCTTCAAAGCCTGGGTTGGCGTAGGCCACGATGGGCGTGCGAGCCATCAGGCCGATAGGCTGAAAATCCTTTAGCGTGTCATAAGGCATCGTCGAGTGCATCGCCGGGTTGGTCGTGTGGTTGCTGACCGAAATGATAAGCGTATAACCGTCTGCCTGCGATCGGGCCAGTGCGGTCGTGCCGATCAGAGTGGAGGCGCCGGGGCGCAATTCTATTAGTACTGGTTGTCCCCAGTGCTCCTGCATTTTCTGGCCAATCACTCGCGCAAGCGTGTCTACCGGTCCTCCCGCAGCAAAGGGCACGATGATCTTGATCGGCTTTTCCGGGTACTTGTCGGCAGCCGTTTGTGCGAATGAGACGCCGGTCATACACAGGCCCATCGTCATGACGATCGACATGAAGAATGCCCGTCGTTTCAGATTTACAGCCATCTCCGTATCCTTTGAAGGTTGTTGTGTTTCGTGTCGTAAAAGCCGTTGCATCCGCCATCGTTATTGGTCGCATTATATCGACGTATTTTTCGCAATATAACGCTTCAGTATTTCGATATTCGAAACACTGTTTTTCCTGCTGTTTGTTAAGTTCACTATGCCGGCTATGCATATCCAAGCCCATTCATTGGCCTGATTGTGCATTTGGAAGGCATCAGACAAAAGTAAATATTTTCCAGGCGCTGCATCCAAAGACGGCGCCGGCGTGTATTCAGTAAAGCAGGGCAGAACACTGCCTCTGTCCAACAGTGTTTCCCTTGGAGAATATTTATGACTTTGCAATCGATCGTCCGCCTGTCTCACCCTGTCTGCCTCGCGCTATTGCTGGCTGCAGGTAGCACGATGACCTACGCCGCCAGCAGCTTTACACAGGACAGCCTGCCCAGCTCCATCAAGGTGCCAGAGGGTAACAAGGTGGCCTGGGAAACCGTAGGTACTGGGGAAATTACCTATGAGTGCCGCGAAAAGGTCAAAGCCGCCGGCCAGACTGAATGGGTGTTTGCCGGTCCCAAAGCTCAGCTTAAGGATCGCACAGGCAAGCATGTTGGTAATTATTACGGTCCTCCAGCCACCTGGGAAGCGATGGACGGTTCCAAAGTGACTGCAACTCAGTTGGCGGTGGCGCCTGCCGGCGATGGCAATCTGCCTTATCAACTGGTGAAGGCCAATCCAGCGATGGGGGATGGTAGTATGACTGGCGTTACCTATATCCAGCGTGTGGCGCTCAAGGGTGGTGTGGCTCCCAAAACGGGGTGCACTGCTGCCAGCAAGGGTGAGAAGATCACGGTAGCCTACCAGGCCGACTATATCTTCTGGAAAGCGCAATAAGCCAGTGCGGACGGGGCCACTTTGTGAGCCTGTCCGCAAAACAGAAATCAACCCGGGAATCGAGCGACTGTGACGCCTTCTTCTGACAGCTTTGATTACGAGGCCGCGCTGGCTGCATGTGCTGCAGATAACCGCGACGCCTTGCTACAGATATACAACCACGAGGGTGGACGTCTTCTGGGCGTGGTATTACGGATTGTCCGCGACAAGGCCATGGCCGAAGATATCGTGCATGACACTTGCATAAAAATATGGACCGGTGCATCGGGCTTCGATCCAGCAAAAGGAACGGCCCGTGGCTGGATCTACAGCATAGCGCGCCATCTGGCGCTCAATGCCGTGCGCGACGGCCGTCGCAATGTTGATCTGGATGATGATGCGGTGAGCGCACTGGATGACCAGGCCTCGCTCGAGGCCTGGAATGACATGACAGACAGCTTCGCCTGGGAAACCAGCCATGGCCGTATTACCTTCTGCCTGGAACAGCTTGAGCCGGCGCGACGCAACTGTATCCTGCATGCATATGTGGATGGTTTCTCTCATCGGGAAATCGCTGAACGCCTGAATGCGCCGCTGGGCACCATCAAGGCCTGGATCAAACGCAGCCTGGCCGCCCTAAGGGAGTGTTTGACTTGAGCCCTGTATCTTCGAGCGCACCAGCCGCTGATTTATCCGAGTTGGCAGGAGAATATGTGCTGGGCACCTTGTCTGGCCGGCAGCGCCGCGATGTGCAGCAACGCCTGGCGCAGGAGCCTGCGTTGCGGGCAGCGGTAGTGGAATGGGAAGACCGTCTTTTGCCATTGACAGCACTTGTGCCGGCGGTGCCTCCGTCGCCACGGCTCTGGCCGCGGGTTATCCGCAGTCTGGATGCAATGGAACCTGTCGCCACCTCAGCACCGCTCGCCAGCCGCCACGGAGTACGGGATTCGTTGTGTCGCTCACTGGCATTCTGGCGGGGACTGACTGTCGCCGGCTTTACTGCTGCGGCAATCGCCATGATGATACTGCCAGTCAAGTTCGGGACGCCGGAGACGCGATTTATGGTGGTGCTGGTCGCACCGGGTGACAAATCGCCCGGCTGGGTCGTGCAGGCGCGTGCCGACCAGAGGGTCGAGTTAATTCCGCTGGGCATGCTGCAAGTGCCTGCCGACAAGTCTTTGCAGTTCTGGACCAAAGCCGATGACTGGAAGACGCCGGTGTCGCTGGGTATTATTCAACCGGGTGAGCGTGTAACCGTACCGCTCGATAATTTGCCCAGCTTGCAAATAAACCAACTGTTCGAGCTGACGCTGGAGCCACGCACAGGTTCGCCGACTGGGCGGCCCACCGGACCGATCCAATTTATCGGACGGGCGGTGCAAGTGTACTGACGACCGCTGTTTATTTTCTACTTTCAACCTAATTCAATGAAATGGTTCTGGCTCTTTTTAATGTTATGTTATAACATAACAATATTCTGTAAATGCAATAACAACTCACGAGGCTGCAAGTGAGTTAGCAAACGAAATGCAAACCGGATATGGTATGAGTGAAAGAAGTAGAGCGGTGTCGAGCCTGATTGTGCTGGCAGTCTGGAGCATTGGAGCACAGGCTCAAATCCAGTCTACGGGAGAAGGACAACAAAGAACGGGACAATTAGTCGCATTGCCGCAGGATGGTTATGTGACAACCTTGCCAAGCGTTGTTGTCACGGCGACTGCCAGCGAGCGAGCTTCCAGCGATGTGCCTGCCAGTATTACGGTTGTGTCGGGCGAAGACATCCGCCGACGTCCCGTGAATGATCTGGCAGATGCACTGAAAGGTACGGTCGGGGTCAGCCTGGAGGACGTCGGCCAGGGGCGCAGAGGTGTTTCGATTCGCGGCATGAGCGCGGAGCATACCCTGATGCTGGTCGATGGACAGCGTGTCAGCTCGTCTGCCTCTGCGATCGCGCACTCGGATATGGAACTGAGCTGGGTGCCGGCAGAGGCCATCGAGCGACTGGAAGTCGTACGTGGGCCCATGTCTTCTCTGTATGGGTCAGAGGCCCTTGGCGGCGTTGTGAACGTCATTACCCGTTCGGCTACCGACCGTTGGATGGGCTCTTTGAGCAGCTATGCATTGGTCACCGATCACGGCCTGGGCGGTAATCAGTATAAAAACGGATTCTATATTGCCGGTCCCCTCATCGCAGGACGCCTGGGCCTGACAGCCTGGGGGGAGATCAAGCAGCGTCACATGTTGCGCGATGCTGCCAATACGGCGTTAAGTGCACTGGACCGACAGCGTGCAGCAACTGGGCATCTTGGCTTGAGTTGGACGCCGGACGCGCGTCAGCGTATCGACCTGTCTGTCGATGCAGTCAACGAAAACCAGACTGGTGTGTACGGCGGGGCTCGCGGTATTGCCTATCGTGCTGAAAATGAGATTCAGCGTCGCCGTTATGCTTTGTCCCACACCGGGGAGTGGAGCTGGGGGAGCACCCGGGCCAGATTGTATCGCAGCACACTTGATCGGCAGATTTGGCGCAGCGATGGCGATAAGGCCAGTGGCCCGAATCGTTTTGTCGATACTGTCTTCGATACACAGGCAAGTTTTCCGTTCAACTCCATTCATCGACTGACCATAGGTGGTCAGCTCAGGCGAGAGAGCCTGGAAGACCCGAATGTGAATCGTGCCGGAAAAAAAGCTCAAAATCATTATGCGCTTTTCCTGCAGGACGAGATGACGCTTGGCGATCGCTGGGAGCTGGTTCTGGGCGGTCGTTTTGATCGGCACGAGCAATTCGGCTGGGAGATCAGCCCTCGTGCGTATGTGCTTTTTCATCCCGTGGAAGGCCTGACCTTGAAGGCCGGAGTAGGGCGCGGCTTCAAAGCGCCTACGCTCAAGCAGTTGTCAGCAGAGTTCGAATCATGGGCAGCGATGGGCGGGCGGGGTATTATCAGGGGCAATTCCGATTTGCAGCCGGAAACCAACCTTGCCTATGAAATGGGTGCCGCCTATGAGTCGGAAGCATGGTCTGCCGGTGCAACCTTTTTTCACAACAAAGTACGTAATCTGATTGATACCGTCAGACAGCCCACCTGTTTTGCTCTCGGACGCGTTTGTCTGGCCTACGAAAATGTTGCCAGGGTTCGCCTGCAAGGGTTGGAATTGACGGCTGGCGCGGATCTTTCTGCTCGCTGGCGACTGGATGCCAACTATACCTACCTGGACGCTCGCGATCAAATCACAGGGGAACCGATGATCGATCGTTCCCGACATCGCGCCAATGCTACATTGGCCTGGAAACCGCTGGCGTCTTTGTCCACACGCATGCAACTCGAGTATATCGGGGCGCAATTTCGTTCAGACAACCAAGGCAAGCGTCCCGGCTATACGCTGTTGCACTGGTATATGGATTACGCCTTGAGCCGCAACCTCACTGTGCAGGTTGGTGTGGAGAACCTGACTGATAAGCGCCTGGCCAACGATGATATCGACCTTTTTAGTCGGGCGGACGAGGGGCGGCGCTACTTTGTCGGAATGCGGGTGCAGTTCTGATGCGATTGTCACGATTGATTTGGCGCATTTGCTATTACCTGCTTAGTGGCCTGGCTGGCATGGCGCCTGTCTGCGTGTCCGCCGATCCTGTGGTGCAAGTGCTGCACAATGGTTTTGTTTCGGCAGAAAAGTTTCGGCATTTGCAGACTGTCGCCGAACGGCAAGCAATGGGAGTGCTGCATCTGAATGTTGAGACCGCATCTCCGCAGGCGATAAGTGCGGCCGTTGCGGCTGCGGTACTTACCGTGCTGGACGTGCCCAGGCCGGGTGACCGGTCGATGGTCGAGCAGCGGCTGGAACAAGCACTACAGAAACAAAAGGGCCGTAGTGCTATTCGCTTGACCATTGGTGGCGGCCAATCCGCCTGGCAAGGCCTGGGGGCACCCGTGGGCGGCCTATTGGCCGAGCTCTATGCTGCAGGTGGTGAAGCGAATTACGGACGTTTTTTCGCCCTGGCCAGGTCAATTCATGAAGGCCTTGCGCCGACCCCTGACTTGCTGGCTCCGCCTGAAAAGCTTCCTGCTGCAGGCATTTATCATCCGCAAGCTTCTCGCGTCTTCGACAATGTACAGTCCTATCTGAATTGGCATGCGTCTGTAGGTTCTTCCTCCAGGCCTGAATCCATTGGCCGGGTGGCGTTTTTGATATCCCGACATATAGTGACAGATTTTGTGACCGGAGAAGTAGATGAATTGATTCGTCGCAGTGAGACCGCCGGCTTATTGCCTATTGTTTTCTGGGCCGATACAAATGATCCGGAAGGATTGCAGGGGGCGCTGCAAAGCGCTGCAGTGGATGTGCTGGTCAACCTGACGCATATGCGAGGCGGTGCTCAGCGCACGAGCGATTTCAAAGCGTTGAATGTTCCCGTAATCCAGACGCTGAGTTTTCGGGAAGGCGAGGCACGCGACTGGCCTGGCGCGCTGAGTGGTGTCAACGCACGTACCGCCGCTGTTTTCCTTGCCGGGCCGGAAGGATGGGGAGTTAGTGACCCGCATGTGTTGTCTGCTGCGACAGCAGGGGTAGACAAGCTCCTGCCGGAACAAGCGGAGGCATTGATCGGTAAACTGCTAAGCCTGGTCGCCCTGCGACATACCCGTGCCGCAGACAAGCGGCTCGCCTTGATGTTCTGGAATTACCCGGCGGGTGAGAAAAACCTGGGCGCATCCAATCTAAATCTGCCGCGCAGTATTGTTTCCATTCAGGGCGCATTGGCGGGGCAGGGTTATGATGTGGGAGAGCCCGTGAGCGAAAAAGAGGTCATCGAAAAAGGCCAGCGCATGCTGGGTGCCCTTTACGGTAGCGTATCGCTGGACGAACTACTGGCAGAGGATCTGGCAGCGTTGTATCCGCTGTCTGCTTATGAAAGCTGGCTCGCTGGTCTGTCGGATGAGCGGCAGAGACAATTACGTCGTGATGGCTCGCCTGGCGAGCACCACGCGATACGAGAGATCAACGGTCAGCGTTACTTCGTCATTCCCCGGTGGAAGATCGGACATTTGCTGGTAATGCCGCAGATGCCGCGCCATGCCGACGCGGCTAAGCACTATCATGACACCGCCAGTGTGCCGGATCATCTTTATATGGCGGCCTATCTGTATTTGCAGAACCAATACGCTGCCCATGCACTCATTCATTTGGGCACACATGGTTCCCAGGAATGGCTGCCTGGCAAGGATCGCGGACTGGCTGCCAGCGATTATCCCTGGCTGGCATTGGGTAGCATGCCAGTGTTCTATCCGTATATTCAGGATAACGTAGGCGAAGCCATCCAGGCCAAGCGGCGCGGGCGGGCCGTGATTATCAGTCACCAGACGCCTCCCTTTGCGCCTGCCGGACTATACGACCAGTTGCGCGATCTGCACCATCTGATTCATGAATATCAGCAGCTTGACGAGGGACTAGTCCGTAAGCAAGTGGCATTGCGCATCCGGGAGGCAGCATTCGCGGCGAATCTGCATCGGGACCTGGGTTGGAGTGATCTGCAGGCCGAACGTGATTTTCCCGGCTTTTTTCAGGCTGTACATAACCAGCTGCATGAACTGGCGCGTACGGCTACGCCACTGGGATTGCATACTTTTGGGCAGCCCGCGAGCGACGAGCACCGGGCCGGCACCATCGTGCAGCAGCTCGGAGAGCCATTCTATGCAGCTCTGGGGATCGACAGGGAAGAGCTGTTTGTCGACGATCACAAGCAGCTGAAAAATAATCCAGCCTATCTCGCCTTACATGAACTACTGAAGCCAACCATTAAAAGTGCGCTGCCTGATCGTGTGGCCGGTTTTGCCGATCGCGCCAGGGAGAATAATCTGCGTTTACGTGATACGCAGGAAAATGAGGCGTTACTTGCCGGACTGGCGGGTGGTTTCATTGCGCCGGGCGCCGGTGGCGACCCTATCCGCAACCCGGATGTAATGAGTGGTCGCAATTTATACGCCTTTGAGGCCGACAAGATTCCCACCAAAGCAGCATATGACTCAGCTGCGATGGCTTACGAACAGCTTGTTCAGGCATTCAGGTCCGCGCATGATGGCCAGTTGCCTCGCAAACTTGCGTTCAGCTTATGGTCATCTGAGGCGATTCGCCACTTGGGGATGACTGAGGCGCAGATCCTGCATGCGCTTGGCCTGCGTCCGGTCTGGGATGCAGGCGGACGGATCACTGCGCTGGATATTATCCCGACCACGGAACTGGGGCGGCCACGCACGGATGTCGTGGTTCAGGTTACGGGTGTGTATCGCGACCAGTTTGACAGTTTCATGCGATTACTTGATGACGCTTTGGTCCGCTTGGCCGCACTGGAAGAAGCGGATAATCCGATTGTGGCCAACAACCAACGTATCGCCACTCTATTGCATCAACAGGGAATGCCATCGGATCAGGCCGAGGCCGCAGCCCGATATCGTATTTTCGGCAATGCTCCCGGGCAGTATGGTACGGGTGTGCCCGATCTGGCCTTACGTTCTACCGAATGGTACGATGATGGTGAACTGGCCCAGCGTTTTCTTGCGAGCAGCAGGCACGTATACGGCAGGAGGCAATGGGGTGCCCGCTTATCAAAAACGAATCTGCTTGCCGAGCAACTGCGCGGTACACAGGCGGCGATTATGTCTCGGTCTTCGAATCTTCATGGTGTGCTCTCAACAGACCACCCATTTGAGTTTCTGGGAGGTTTATCGGCGGCGGTACGACACCTTGATGGCCAGGCTCCGCAATTGCTGATTTCCGATTTGCGTGACGGCCGGGTAAGCACCACTGGGCTGGCGCGCTTTCTAGCCAATGAGCTGCGTGGTCGTTATCTAAACCCGCAATGGATTGATTCCATGCAGCAGGAAGGATATGCCGGCACGCTGCAGGTGCTCAATGTCACTAACAATTTGTTCGGCTGGCAGGTCATGGACCCGGCATCCGTGCGTGACGACCAATGGCAGGCCATGTTTGACACCTATGTGAACGACACGCGAGAACTGGGTACGCGAGAGTGGTTCGAGCAGCACAATCCTACGGCGCAGGCGCAGATACTCGAACGGATGGCCGAAGCCATGCGCAAGGGCTACTGGAACGCATCGCAGCAGACACGGCGCGACCTGGCCGAGCGTTGGCAGCAACTGGCTGAACAGTTCGATATACACACTGGCGCCGAGGCGACGCGCCGTTACATCGCTGATATTGCTCAGGGTTTTGGTTTGACTTCGGGCAAGGCGCCCGACATGGACGCAGGATCCGCCCATGATCAAAGGGCGGATACTCAAGGTTCAACAGAGCAGGAACTACAAGCCGTGCATGGGCAGATTCTGGAGCGCGTGGAGGTTCCCGCCGAACCGTCGCCGGAAACACCACTGGTTTTACTCCTGTTGCTGTTTGTCGCGGCCACTGGCGGAGTGCGCCAGTGGTGGGTCGACCGCCATATGACACATCGCACAGATTTGACCTGAACCCATTTTCTTTTTTCCGATTGATCCCTGTAACCCGAGACAACCTGATGGATTTTTTTGCCGATATTGAACACCTCCTTTACGCAGTCTCCCGCGTTTTTCTTCTGCCGGTCCTGCTTCTCATTGTCTTGTCTCTGCTGTATGCGGTAGGGATGCTGGGAGCGTTTTTGGTTGAAGCCTGGCAACGGCGTCGGCAGGCAAGCGCCGAAAGGCTGCTGGGACAGGCCAGAGATTATTTACAGCGCCAGGTGATATCTTCTGGTGATCTGGAACTGTATATCCTGAAACAGCTGGAATGGCTGCGAATTGTGTCACGCACTGCACCGATGCTGGGCCTTATCGCCACCATGATTCCGATGGGGCCGGCCTTGCTGGCGCTGGGCAATGGCGATGCGACAGAAGTAGGTAAAAACATGGTGGCCGCGTTCTCGGCTGTTATTCTCGCACTGCTGGCTGCCAGCCTTTGTTTTTTCATCCTTACCATACGCCGCCGTTGGCTGCTGCAGGATTTGCATCGGGCTGAACGTACCCTGTTATTGCAAGAGGAGTCGGCGTAATGCGTTTCCTTGACGACGATGACACCGATCCCATGTTGTCGGTCGTCAATCTCATCGACCTGTTTTTGGTCATCATTGGGTTGTTGATGGTTGTGATTGCACAGAATCCGCTAGGTCCATTAGCCCGGGAGGACGTTGTAGTGGTAGAAAATCCAGGCCAGGCCGACATGCGCATTACGGTCAAAGAGGGTAAAGAACTGACACGCTACGAATCCAGTGGCAAGGTTGGTGAAGGACAGGGCGCACGCGCGGGCGTGACGTATCGATTGGATGATGGCCGGATGATTTACGTGCCGGAAAGTGCGCTAAAGAACTAATTCAGTAGTATCCAAATGGTCAAAGAAATAAGGGTATACCCCTATTTGCATACCTATGCAAGAAATTGAACATAGCACAACTTCAATTTTATCCACAGCTGACGCCTGAGACTAAACCACTATGATCCACTATCTGAAACGAGGCCGCTCGGCCCAAGTCAAAACCGACGATGACGCCAAAGTGCGCGCCACGGTTGAAGAAATTATCCGCCGTATTGAACAGGACGGTGATGAAGCTGTCCGTGAGTACAGCCGTAAGTTCGACAACTGGGATCCGACTGACTTTCGTTTGTCGCGTGACCAGATCACAGCAGCGCGTAAGCAACTGTCTGCACGCGAAATCGAAGATATTGCGTTCGCCCAGAAACAGGTCCGCAATTTCGCGCAGATCCAGCGCGATTCCATGAAAGATGTGGAAGTAGAGACCTATCCGGGTGTCGTTTTAGGCCACAAGCACATTCCGATGAATGCGGTGGGCTGTTATATTCCCGGTGGCAAGTACCCGTTGCTGGCATCCGCCCACATGAGCGTGCTGACCGCAAAGGTGGCAGGCGTCAAGCGTATCGTGTCTACCGCACCGCCTTATCAGGGTGCGCCGCATCCTGCCATTGTTACGGCGATGGATATGGCCGGCGCCGACGAAATTCTGGTGCTCGGCGGCGTACAGGCCGTTGTTGCGATGGCTGTTGGTACGCCCAGTGTCGCTCCTGTGGATATGCTGGTCGGTCCTGGCAACATGTTTGTTGCCGAGGCCAAGCGCCAATTGTATGGTCGCGTTGGCATTGACCTTTTTGCCGGGCCTACCGAGACATTGGTGATCGCCGACGACACTGTGGACGGCCAATTGTGTGCCGTCGATCTGTTGGGGCAGGCTGAACATGGTCCCACATCGCCCGCTATATTGTTGACAACCAGCGAAAAACTGGCTCGCGACACGATGGCCGAGATCGAGCGCCAATTGAAGATATTGCCCACCGCAGCCATTGCCAAGAAAAGCTGGGAGGATTGCGGGGAAGTCATTGTCTGCGATACTGATGAAGAAATGTTGCGCGTTGCCGATGAGCTGGCTTTTGAGCATGTGCAGGTCATGACGCACGATGTCGATTATTTCTTGAATAACATGACAAATTACGGGGCACTGTTTTTGGGCCCACGTACAAATGTGAGTTTCGGCGACAAGGTGATCGGCACCAACCATACCTTGCCGACCAACCGCAACGCACGCTACACCGGTGGATTGTGGGTTGGTAAGTTTTTGAAGACCTGCACGTATCAACGCGTGCTCACTGATGAAGCCAGCGCCCTCATGGGCGAATACTGCTCCAGGTTATGCCATATGGAAAACTTCGCAGGTCATGGCGAGCAGGCCAATATTCGGGTACGTCGTTATGGCAATCGTCCAGATTTGCCCTGGTATGAACCGGTAAAGGATCGGACATGATTGAATTGCCTAAAAGCCCGAGTTTTCGGCTGGACGGCAAACGTGCGCTTATCACAGGCGGCAGCAGCGGCATCGGGTTGGCAGCGGCCACCGCATTAGGCCACGCCGGCGCTCATGTAACATTGGCGGCGCGCCGGGCAGCCGAACTCGAAAGCGCGTGTGCAGCCTTGCGTAACAGCCAAATCTCATGTGATTTCTTAGTGCTGGACGTGACTCGATCGGCAAATGTTGACGCTGCCATTGCGGATGCATCGCCGTACGACATTCTGGTTAACAACGCCGGGATGAACCGTCCCGTGCCACTGGTCGAACAGAGCGATAACGACATCGATGAGGTATTTGATCTGAACGTAAAGGCTGCGTTCTATACCAGCAGGGCAGTGGCACGGAAACTGCTGGCAGCCAAGCACCCCGGTTCCATTATCAACATTTCATCGCAGATGGGCCATGTGGGAAGTGCGCGACGGGTGTTGTATTGCGCGAGCAAGCATGCCATCGAAGGCATGACCAAGGCCCTGGCATGGGAATTGGGCGCAAATGACATTCGGGTAAATTCGATCTGCCCCACCTTTATTGAAACGCCTATGACGGCAGCGATGTTTGACAAACCTGGCTTTAAGCAGTGGGTTTGCGAACGCATTGCGTTAGGACGCCTGGGTCGGGCCGATGAAGTGATGGGGGCAGTGGTCTTTCTGGCCAGCGGTGCGTCCAGCCTGATGACAGGCAGCGCCCTGATGCTGGATGGAGGGTGGACCGCAGCATGAAAACCGTACCACGCGCGCAAGATGTGGCTGATCTGGCACAAGTATCGCAATCGGCAGTCAGCCGAACGTTCACTCCGGGTGCCAGCGTATCTGAAAGTACGCGTAACAAAGTGCTGGCAGCCGCGCAGCGTCTGGGCTACCGGCCAAATGCCCTGGCCCGCAGCCTGATCACGCGGCAAAGCCGCATCGTGGCGCTGGTGATGAGCTATCTGGAAAACCAGTTTTATCCCTTGGTGATTGAAAAGCTGTCCCAGAAGCTGCAAAAACAGGGCTATCACGTACTGATGTTCATCGCGGATATAGACGAAGGCGCGGACGGGGTGTTGGCCGATATCCTGCAATACCAGGTCGAGGGCATCGTCATGGCGTCAACCATGTTGTCACCGACATTGGCCAAAAGCTGCTCAGACTTGGGGGTGCCGGTGGTGCAGTTTAACCGCATCTCGGATTTGGGTGGGCTGACACGCTACGCGACCAGTTCGGTGACGTCAGACAATGCAGCTGGCGGACGTCTGGCTGCTGAACTGTTCGTGGCCAGGGGTTACAAGCGAATCGCGTTTCTGGCAGGACTGGAGGATTCCTCAACCAGTCTGGAGCGTGAGCGTGGCTTTAAGGAGGCGCTGGCCGACTTGGGGACAAGCGTGTTTTATCGCGATACGGGCCACTACAGTTTTGACGGGGCGAAAGATGCGGTGCGACGTCTGTTTGCGCATGCCGACCCTCCTGATGCGGTGTTTGTAGCGAACGATCACATGGCGATCGCAGCCATGGACGTGTTGCGCCTGGAATTTGGCTTGCGCGTACCCGAAGACGTGGGCGTGATCGGCTTTGATGATGTGTCCCAGGCGTCCTGGGGCGCATACCAGTTGACCACCATCTGTCAGCAGGTGGAGCCCATGGTAGACGCCACGGTTGAACTTTTGCTCGAACAGATGCGTGGTGAAGTGCGCGCACGTGAGATCGTGGTTCCTTGTATGTTGGTGGAAAGAAAAACAGTCAGGCCCGCGGCATAGCGGGCACCGAACTAAATTTTAAGTCACGGGGGACTTAGCCCGTGGCCAGTAAAAATGGAGATTGTAATATGAAAAAACGGAACCTGTTATCAGGTACATTCTGCGCAGCAGCGCTATTGGCTATCGCTCCACTCGTGCACGCGCAAAGCGCCACCAAATGGCCTGAGAAACCCGTGAGATACATCGTGCCTTTTTCACCCGGTGGTGTATCCGATGGTGTGGCGCGATTGCTGGCTGAGCAATTGTCCAAACAACTCGGACAGAGCATGATCATTGAGAATAAGCCCGGTGTATCGGGCATCCTGGGCACGCAGACTGTGGCGCGGTCTGCGCCGGACGGCTACACGATCATGGGAGGCACAATTACCACCCACGCAGTCAATCCGTTTTTCGTGAAATCCTTAAGTTACGACCCGGTCAAGGACTTTACACCCGTGGCTCTTGTCGGCATGGTCAGCAACGCGTTGGTTGTACGTGCGGACAGCCCCTTCAATAGTGTGCAGGATGTGATCGATGCTGCGCGCAAAAAACCCGGCGCATTAAACTATGGGACGGCAGGACCGGGAACGTCGCAACACCTTTCGGGCCAGTTATTCCAGTCTATCACCAAGACCACGTTGCAACAGATTTCTTACAAGGGCGGATCGCAAGCCATGGTGGATCTGATCGGCGGCCAGATTGACCTGATTTTCGAAACAGTGGCGGCGGCGCGGCCGATGATAGATTCCAAGCGCGTTAAGGTGCTGGGTGTGACTTCGGCCAAGGCACTGGCCGATCTGCCCGGCGTCAAACCACTCGCCGAGCTAGGCGTGCCCGGTTTTGAAATGCAGTCGTGGCAGGGTGTTTTTGCTCCTGCGGGCACGCCGCAAGCGATCGTTGACAAATTGGCACATGAAATCGCGATCGCCGTCAAGATGCCGGAATTTGGCGCGAAGCTGCGGCAGTTGGGTGTCGAGCCCGATGGTCGCGGCAGCAGGGAATTTGGCGCTTTTCAGGCTGCTGAAGTTCAGAAGTGGCACAAGGTCGTGCAAGAAGCAGGTATAAAGGCCAACTGATAAGACATAGAAAGGGAAACAGCTATGACAGAATCTCATTATCCGCTGGACGGCCGATTGCCGGCATTGTTGCGCGGCCAGCAGCGTGTGCGCGGTTTATTTAACGGGCTGCCCAGCCCTGCAATCGTCGAAATGTGCGGTTACGCAGGATTTGATTTTATTATCATCGACAACGAACATGGCAGCGCCGATCTGGGCGTTACCGAGAATATGCTGCGGGCTGCACGCGCCAGCGGCATTATCCCGGTTGTGCGGTGTTTCGCTCACGACCTGCCACGAGTATTGGACATGGGCGCCAGCGCGGTGCAAATCCCCATGGTGGAATCGGTCGAGCAGGCGCGGGAGTTGGCTGCGCGCGTGTTTTACCCGCCCAAGGGCATACGGGGCAGTGCATTCAGTACACGAGCGGCAGGATATGGGGCGTTTAGCGGTGCCGGTCACACGCAGCGCAGTAACGAGGGCATCAGTCTGATCGTGATGTTAGAAACGCCACAGGCGATCGCGCAGGCGTACGATATTGCAAGTGTGGAAGGCGTCGATGCCGTGTTCATCGGTCCGAATGATCTGGCACATGCCATGGGGCATGGCAGCGACTGGAATGCGCCGCCCGTGCAGCAGGCAATCGGGCAAGGGCTGGCGGCCATCACGAGTGCCGGCAAGTGTCCGGGCATCATTGCGCTGACACCTGAAGATGAAGAGAAGTATGCGGCACTGGGCGCCAGGTATTTCGCCAATGTAAGTACTGCCCTGATCACCCGCGCGTTCAAGCAGGCGGCCAGCAGGGGAGACGAAGCGGTACTGCGCTATTGAATCGTACAGTCCCGCTCTGCCCACGAGCCAGTATTGTCCTAGGCGACACCGGGACCCAATAAAAGAGTGCTGCGTAGAAGGGTATCGCGGGTTGCTCACACCCGGACGTGTGCCTGCACATGTCGTGTCGCTTCTATGATGTCAATGCGGGTTGACTGGGCAATGGTGCCGTCGCTGCGCTAAAGTACCGCATGTGACGGAACCACATATGCCGAGTCGTCATTGAATTGCCTTTCAGTCGGGTTTTATTTCACCGATCGGCGGTTCGCCGTCCAGGGCGTCTGCAAATTTTCGCATGGATTTGACGAACGCATCAAGCTCGTCTTTGCTCCAGTCCTTGAAGATGGCATTGGCCATCCGTTCGCGCGCAGCATCAATGCGGTCTGTCATTGCCTTGCCCTTTGGCGATATGACTGCCTCGCGCACACGGCGATCTATCGGGTTTGCCCGGCGTTTGACGAGCTCAAGGCTTTCGAGCCTGGCGACCTGGCGGCTGATCGTCGTGTAATCCCGCCCTGAGCGGTCGGCCAGCTCCACCACCCCAATCGGCCCCAGCCGCTCGATCATCACGAGCGCGGAGAACAGTGCCCGATCAAGCCGGATCCCGGCGTCCTGGATCATCTTCTCGTCGTTCCGTGGGCGGTTTAATGCACTGAGGATGCTGATCAATGATCCATGAAGGGACTTCATTTGCGCTGATATATGTGTATCTTGCACATTTTTCTTAAATGACATAATATAACTCCTATTGAGTGCATATTACACATATTGGGGCAATCATGACAAGTCAATTGGCTACAGATGTATTAATTTGCGGTGCGGGCACGGCAGGCCTGACATTGGCTATCGACCTTGCACGCCGCGGCGTGTCGTTCCGGCTGATCGAAAAGGGGGCCACGCCGTTTGCCGGTTCACGCGGCAAAGGCATACAGCCCAGAACCCAGGAGGTGTTCGAGGATCTGGGTATTCTGGACAAGGTCGTGGCCCGTGGCGGCTACTATCCGCGGCAGCGCCTTCATCGTGAGGATGGCAGTTATGTTGAATCCGATCTGTCAGGACCAGATGAAGCGTCGCCGGCCGAGCCATACCAGCAGCCGCTTATGCTCCCGCAGTTTCTGACCGAGCAAATCATGCGCGAGCGCCTGAACGAGCTTGGTTATCAGGTGCAATTCGGTTGCGAGCTGCTTGGCTTCGAGCAAGACGCCAGCGGCGTCACGGCAATGCTCTCCGGGCCAACGGGCCCGCAGATTGTGCGCGCTCGCTACCTTGTGGGTGCAGACGGTGGGCGCAGCTTCGTGAGGAAAACGCTTGGCGTTGGTTTTCCGGGCAAGACGCTGGACGTGCGTGCAATCGTGGCCGATGTGACGCTGACCGGTCTGGATCGAGATGCCTGGCACCAGTTTAACGACGGAGATATGCAGCGGATGGTCGCCATCTGCCCGCTGGCCGGTACCGATCTATTCCAGATCCAGGCGCCGATCCAGCCAGATGAGCAGGCCGACCTGTCGGCGCAGGGGCTGACCACATTGGTCTCCAGGCGAACGGGACTGTCGGATATCATCGTACATGCGGTCTCCTGGGCCTCGGATTACCAAATGAGCGCACGGCTGGCTGAACGCTATCGTGTGGACCGGGTATGTCTGGTCGGCGATGCCGCTCATGTACATCCGCCTACCGGCGGGCAAGGGCTTAACACCAGTGTGCAGGATGCCTACAACCTGGGCTGGAAACTGGCGGCCGTGTTGCGGGGCGCGCCAGACAGCCTGCTCGATAGCTACGAGGCAGAACGCCGTCCGGTGGCTGAATCCGTGCTAGGCCTGTCGACGCGGCTCCTGAAGGATCAGAAGCCGGGTGGTATGCGCCGCGGACGCGAGACGCGCCAACTGGATATCGGTTACATGGAGTCGCCCCTGGCCATCGAGCCGCCGCAGCGCAAAACCGGTATCCGGGCGGGGCAGCGTGCGCCTGATGGCCCGCTTCGTGGCGCTGCAGGCCAGCCATCGCGACTGTTTCAACTGTTCAAAGGCGGCCATTGGACGTTGCTGGTCCACGCAGAGCAACAGGATAGGCCAAGGCCAAGAGCCGGGCTGCATGTTCACGCTATCGGCCCGAAGGGTGATGTGATCGACGCCTGGGGGCACATCCAGGATGCTTATGGGCTGGCGTCAGGCGAGTGTGCGCTTATCCGTCCGGACGGGTATGTAGGTGCGATTGGTAATACAGACAGCGTCACGGAGCTTGAGGTCTATCTGGACCGTATGGGCGTGGGACAACTAGAGGCAACGACGACATGAGCGTTGCCTTTGCCACCATTGTGACCGGGGCGACGAGTGATAACTAACGCTTTACCTGAAGAGGCGCTTAGTGGGGCGAAGACGTTGGATTGGAGGTTGATCCTGCCGGTTTTCGTGGCCGTTTCCATGTATGCCGCGGGTATGGCTGCCGTTATGCCGGTACTGCCGTTCTATGTCAGGGAGATGGGCGGATCGCCGTTGGTCGTCGGCATGGTCATTGCCGCTGAAGCCTTGAGCCAGTTCGTCTCTGCCCCCGTCCTTGGTCAACTGTCCGACCGCTTCGGTCGCAAGCGGATTCTTCTGGCGAGCCAGGCCGTTGCTGCAGTCAGTTTACTGCTGCTTGCCGGCGCACCGACCATTTTTGTTATCCTGCTTGCACGTGCGCTTTTCGGAATGACAGCAGGTAACCTTTCGGCGGCGGCTGCCTATGTAGCAGATCATTCGGATGCCCGGAACCGTCGGCAAGCCTTTGGAATTCTGACCGGCGGGGTGGGTGTAGGCGGCATGGTCGGCGCAGGGCTTTCGGGCCTTTTTTCCGACATGTCATTGACCGTGCCAATCTATGCGGGTGTCGCGTTAATGCTTTTTTCCATGGTCGTGACTTACTGCTGGATGGACAGCGGGCAGACGATAGCTCGCCTTGAAGCGCAGACTGATCACGAAAAAATGTCGTTTCGCGTAATCCTGGAATCACCTGTGATCCGAATTCTGCTCATCGTGATGCTATGCCATTTTTTTGCCTATGGCATGTACACCTCACAAATGCCTGTCTTTCTTGCTGATACATTCGTCTGGAACGGCCATGCCTTCGGACACCGGGAACTGAGCTATATTATGATGGCCGACGGTGCGATCAATGTCCTGGTTCAACTTTTTCTGTTGGGCTGGCTGGGAAAATATTTCACCGAGCGCACCTTGATCGTTGTGATTTTTGCCCTGGCAGGAGCAGGCTTTCTGACTGCCGGCCTTGCTACTACGATACCTTTTCTGGTTATTGCAATCGTCTTCGTAAGTGTCGGCGACGCCTTAGCAAAACCCACTTATCTTGCGGCGATGTCCGTTCATGTTCCTGCCCGGCGGCAAGGTGTGGTCTTTGGCGCCTCACAGGCTCTGCTGGCGCTTATGGATGTTGTCTCACCCGTTCTGGGCGGTTTCATACTGGGGTATGCGCTGTACGGTGTTTGGATTGGTATTGCCGTGGCTGTCGCTCTGGTTGGAACTGTATTGACGATTACCCGCCTGCCGACGGGCGCTCCGTCGACAATGGCGCAATGTGCGGCGATACGAGAGTAACAATACGAGGAACGTAAATATAAGAGATTAGTAAAGACAATCGCTTTTATCGTCGGGCTATACAGTTGCTGAATTATTGGAATTTAGTGAATGGGATAGCGGTAAAACCGAAATATAATCAAACTTCGTTTGGCGCGAAAGCGCAATACAACGAATTATTGTATTGCGACATCAGGATCGCTATGAAAACTCTTAAAACAAGGAGTAATGCACAGAACGTACAGAATCGGCCAAATATCCTGGAATATGCAAGTTCCGAACCTGTTCACATTTAAAACTGTAGCAATTTAATATCCGACGCGACAATTTTTTATCGATTCAATGATCACATGGAAGTCTGAAATGACATTGCAAAAATCTGGAAAAATGACCTTAAGGCCGATGGAAAGAAACGACTTGCGTTTTGTACACAGCGTTAATAATGATGCAAAAATAATGCGCTATTGGTTCGAAGAGCCCTTTGAGACATTCACCGAGTTAACACAGTTGTATGATCAGCACGTGCATGACCAGCGCGAGAGGCGGTTCATATGTGAAAATCCAGAGGGTGAGGCTATCGGCTTAGTCGAGCTGGTGGAAATCAATCATATTCACCGTCGCGGCGAGTTTCAAATCATCGTGGCGCCCGAGTGGCAAGGCCGTGGCTACGCTACGGAAGCGACCAGGCTTGCCGTCAATTATGCGTTCAAAGTACTGAATTTGCACAAACTCTATTTGATTGTTGACGTAGATAATAAAAGCGCTGTGCACGTTTACAAGAAATGCGGATTTAAAACAGAAGGCGTTATGCCTGAAGAGTTTTTCAGCAACGGCTCTTATCATGATGCCCTGCGCATGAGCATTTTTCAGCGCGATATACTCGATGGCGAACCGTGACCTGCAGGTGTGCCTCGATTCAATAACGATTGGTTATCGAAATTAAGTATTCAATTATTGGATAAATTGGCCAGCGTCGATTAAATTGTCAGCCATAGTGCGGCAACGAAGACTCGAATGCCGCGATTCGCTCTCTTTACCGTCCGCAAGGGTCATGCACATGCTCAATTCACTTCATCGCCGCCGTTTGTTGCAAGGTATGGCCGCTGCTTTTTGTCTGCCTGGTGTACAGGCTTTGGCGCAAAAATCCGCTTGGCCTGGTCGAAACATCCGCTTTGTGACGCAATCCGCGCCGGGTGACGCAGTGGATGTGCGATTGCGCGAGTTGCTGCTCGACCTCTCACCACTTCTGAACGGTGCGACTCTTATTCCGGACAACAAACCCGGTGCCGGTGGGGTGTTGGCCCACCAATCGGTACTCAATGCTGCCGCCGACGGCTATAGCGTCTTGCTGGCCAATGCAACCATGACGATTCTTCCCGCATTCAACCGCAAGCTGCCTTACAACCCCCTCGAAGCGTTCACGCCGGTGGCAGTACAAGGTTTGTCGCCTATCGGCTTGGCGATTCCGGCATCGCGACCTGAGAAAACCTTGGAAGATTGGGTACAGTGGGCTCGTGGGCAGGGCGATCAGATCAATTACGGCTCAGTCGGAAATGGGTCGGTTTCACATCTGTATGGTTTTCAGCTGGCAGAAGACATGGGTTTACGCGCGACGCATATTCCCTTCAAGGGAAGTACGCCGGGATTGCTTGCCATGCTTGCGGGCGATGTGCATTACGGCATGTACGATACGTTTTCGCTGCGGCCGCTGCTTACCAAAGGCGACCTGCGTGTGCTTGCCATCGCCGGCGAGCAGCGCAGCAAATTTTTACCTGATGTACCTACGTTCAAGGAGCTGGGACATCCTGGCTATGACCGAGCGGGCTGGACGGGTTACTTTGTCAAGAAGGAAACGCCTTTAGAAATCGTCGCCCGCCTGGCGCAGTCCATCAATCAAGTTAACGCCAAACCGGAGTGGGCCGGCAAGCGCGAGCAATTGTGGTCTGAGTGGCACAGCATGACGCCTGCGCAATTAGCGACGCGGGTACAGATGGATGCACAAGCCTGGGCTTTGATTGTCAAAAGGACTGGTGTATATGCTGACTGATATCGAGCGTGTCTCGAACGTAATACGCTGGCAGCTCTTGCCAGCAGTCAGCCATGACGAATCCGATCTGTCTTTCGAAAAATGGGATCAACGTTCCCGCCACTTGGGTAACGCCTTACTGGGTCTGCAAACATGAATACTTTCTCCACTCATTCCCCCGTCGCTGTCATGGAAGGCTTTCCGCCTTCGTCGGAAAGCCGCATCACGCCACACAACTGGCATGAACCTGCCTTTTTGCGCTGGAGCCTGATGCATCGTTCGGTGCAGGTGCCTAGCGTATCGATCTGGCGCGGCGATGGCCCCGCTAGTGCATTGCCGGAAGCGCCGCAAGATCTGGACGCATTGCCTGTGCCTGCGCTGGATGGTTCTCCGACGTCGCTGCGCTCGATGCTCAAACAACTAGAGGTCGATGCCTTTCTCGTTATGCACCGCGGCCGCATTGTTTACGAGCGCTACTTTCACGGCATGCAGCCTCATACGCTACATGGTACCGCTTCGATCAGTAAGTCGTTCATGGCTATGCTCATTGGTATCCTGCAGGGGCAGGGCGTGCTTGATCTTGAAGGTGAGGCACAGCACTATGTGCCCGAAATGCGCGGTTCAGCCATGGGCGATGCTACGTTGCAGCAGTTGTTGGACATGCAGGCGGGGATTCAGCGCCCGGTAATGACTGGCCGGGACGGCACGATAGGTCAGCAGGACGGGGGCGTTTACGAGATCCTGGGCCTGTTGCAGAGCAACCCAGATGCACCTGCCGATTTCTACGACTTCGTTTTACGCAAGCTGCGCTCGGGCCAGCATGGTCGTCGGTTCTATTATGATAACGGCACTGTGGAGGCGTTGGCCTGGATTGTGCGCCGGGCGACCGGCCGCACAATTGCTGACCTTTACTCGGAGTTAATGTTCATGCCATTAGGAGCGCAACGCGACGCTTATATCACGGTGGACAGATTGGGTGCGGAGTTCACCTCCGGAGGGTTAGCCACGACATTGCGCGACATGGCGCGTTTTGGCGAAATGTTGCGCAACGATGGTTATTGGAATGATCGTCAAATTGTCCCGGAAGCGTTTGTTGCCGCTACTCGGCGCGGTGGCGATCGTGAGATGTTCGCCGCTACGGCACGTCACGCCGTGATGCCTACCGGCTCTTATCGCAATTGTTTCTTTCATATGCATGACGATATGGAAGGCTTTGCGGCTTCAGGTCGTTATGGCCAGCGCATTTATGTGTCGCCACGTGCTCAATTGGTAATCGCGCAGTTCAGTTCGGCTGGTGGTGCGCCACCGCCACATCCATTCGATGGCCCGACAGCAACCCTGCAGCATGCGCTGGCGACTTCTTTCGCCAACGAGCTGGCGGTCGTTTCCGGGTGACGGGTGCCATCGTGGCGTTGAGGGTGATCGATCAGTTCATAATCGGGATTGATCCCTCGTTGTCCCATGCGATCGGTCCTGGGGTGAACTGCAAATGAGGCGATGTTTGACCATGCTGCGCGCCGGGTAATCGGCCACAAGAGGCGCTGAACAAAGCGTTCAGCGCCTCAAGCGCTCGTTCATGTCAGGATTGGCCTGACGCTGAAACCTTGTAACGTCAGGACAGGATGGCTTTTGCGATGGTATTTCGCTGAATTTCGCTCGTTCCTGTTACGATGCGATAGAGGCGTAGTCGCCGGAAAATGAATTCGACTGGGTGATTGCGCGTTACGCCCACGTTGCCATGGATTTGCATTGCCTTATCGGCAATATCAAAACATTTTTCAGATACAAACAATTTGCACATCGAGGCCTCCTTACGGATGTCTTGACCCGCGTCAGCTTTGCGTGCTGTAGCAAGAATCATGTTATCGCAAGCGTAAAGTCCCGTAGCCATGTCGGCAAGCATATGTTGAATGGCCTGGAAGCGGCTGATGGGTCCACCAAATTGATGTCTGTGGTGCGCATAGTCCAATGCCATTCGATAGGCTTGTCGTGCCAGTCCCGTCATAGTCGGACAATGCAGAAGCCGATTCGTACTGATTCGACCCATCGCTGTCTTGAAGCCTTTGCCTTCCTCTCCCAGCAGATTGCCGCGTGGTACTCGTACATTGTCAAAATGGATGTCCGCATCGACATGCTGGCCGGTCATAGGAAGATAGTCATAGGTCAGGCGCACGCCCGGGCGATCCAATTCAACGAGAATGGCCGAGATACCGTCGGCCCCTTTATCGGGATCTGTTACACACATGGTAATAGCGTAATCTGCGAAGGCCGATGCACTGATGTAGTGCTTGCAGCCATTGATAATATAGTCGTCGCCATCAATGACGGCCCGGGTTCGTATGCTTGTTGCATCAGATCCGGATTGGGGCTCGGTCATGGCAAAGCAGGTTCCCATCTCACCACGGACCACAGGTTCAATGAATCGCGCCATCTGATCTTGTGTCGCATATTTGACAAGGTTACCGATGCGCGCCGGGCCACCCCAGTCTCCCAATACGTGAGGAAATAAGATAGCGCCCGATGCTGCAACGTCATCCTTCAGGATACACAAATCATGAATGCTAATTCCCTTACCGCCCAGGGCAGTGGGTACCTGTAGGCCGTAGAAGCCCAATTGACGTGATCTTTGCCAAATTTTTCTTACGACCGACTTGGAAAAGCGATCCTCGTATCCGTAGCCTTGAGCCTGTTCATAAGGTATCAGTTCATCAAATAGATACGAGCGAAGTCGCGCGCGCAAATCTTGTAATTCAGATGAAATAGACGTGGATATTTCCATAGTGTTGTGTCCTCAAGACTTTTTAATATCGGAAGGCCATATTGGCACTATTTGTCATATACTTGAATAATCGTTAATGCATTTTCAATAACAATCGGGAATGAAGTGAGAATCGAAGACTTGAATTATTTTCTTGCCGTGGCCGAATCCAGGCACGTTGGCCGGGCTGCAGAAACACTGGGTCAGACACAGCCTGCGCTTACCAAAGGTATACAGCGGCTGGAAAAAGAGCTTGGTCTGCATTTATTTGAGCGAACGCCCAAAGGTATGCTGCTCACGGTGGTGGGACAGGCATTTTTTGATCGGGCGCAAACGGTCAGGCTGAGTATGGATCATGCGATCAGAGAGGCGCGCGATCTTCATTTGGGAACCATTGGCACGTTGCGCGTGGGGGTTCCGCCAAATTATGCCGATTATTTTGCAGCGGTTTGCGAATTATTATTAAGGCAGCGACCTGCAGCACGTGTACAGGTCACATTGGGCATGAACGACCAATTGTTCTCAGCGCTGCGCGTTGGCGATATCGATATGTGCATCAGTGGGCAGCACAATGCGACAAACAGTGAATTTGACCAGTTGCCGCTCTTTACCGATAACCTGCTCATTGTGGCGCGGGAAGGGCATCCGCTTTTCTATCGCACACGGCTGACATTTCCTGATCTGGCACAGGCCTCGTGGATTATGCCACGTGACCGTATCGTGGCCCGCCAGTGGGTGGACGCGCGCTTTGCCGAGCATGGGCTTGCTGCCCCCAATGTTGTTGTTGAAACCAACTCGTCGAGCATCGCACTTATTCGGATGGTGCGCAATTCGGATCTGCTGACTATAGCTACGGAGTCTGCACTGATTCATCCGGAACATAGCAACCTGCGACCCATTCCCTTGAAAGAAGCACGGTGGTCACGGGTGGTTGGTGTCACCACCCGTCACGATGCCTATCTGTCACCACTGGTTCAGCGTTTTATCGAATTGTTGCAATCGCATAAACCGGCAGATTTCACGGCTGATATCCAGGCTTGAGTTTCAACAGTATGGAGTCAACCGACCTGGCGTTCCAAACCTGCCCAGTAGGGGTCCTTGAGTAGTTTTCTGGCGATCTTGCCATTCGAGTTTTTTGGAAGCTCGGATAGAAACTCTATTGAGCGTGGTTTTTTGAAGTCTGCCAGCAACATTTTGCAATGCTCTGAAACCGCCTCTGGGGTCACATTGAAACCCGGCTTCAGGACGACAGCCGCCTTGACCGCTTCGCCCCAAATATCGTCCGGTACGCCGAAAACACATGCTTCATAAATGGCAGGGTGCTGATATAGTACCTGTTCCACTTCAGTCGGGTAGACATTAAAGCCTCCGGAGATGATCATGTCTTTTTTACGGTCGACAATATACAAATAACCTTCGTTATCCATGCGCGCCAGATCGCCCGTATAACACCATCCATTTCGCATAGACTGTGCTGTCAGCTCGGGTTCGCGCCAGAAGCCAGCGAATACGTCCGGTCCCCGAACGACGATTTCTCCAATTTCTCCAGGATCTACTCGATTGCCTTCATTGTCCAGAAGTTGTAGTTCGGTTTCTCCGAAAACGCGACCACATGACAGCAGCAGATGTTCCTCTCCACCCATGGCACGGGCGTGATCATCGGTGCTGAGCATTACCATGCCGCCAGTCGTTTCACCTGCGCCATAGCCCTGGCTCAGGACAGGCCCCAGTGCCTTCCAGGCATCCTTGATCCGTGCCGGAGCCATCGGCGCCGCACCATAGGAGATTTGCCTCAACGAACTCAGATCGTATCTGTCGATTGCTGGATGTGAAATCAGCATATTGATCATGGTTGGAACCATGAACGTGAAGTTGATCTTATGTTCCTGTATCGACGATAGGAAATGGTCCGGCTCAAAACGGTCATGCAGCACAATGGTGCCGCCCTGAAATAAAAAGGGCTGTATGAACATACCACTGGCATGGGTAATGGGTCCGGCCAGCCCGAGTACGTCGCCCGGTTTTGCCCGCATGCGCCCTATGATAACTTTGCGCAGCGATGCCATGCGGTTGCCGACCGTTTGCATGGCCGCCTTTAGTTTTCCCGTTGATCCGGATGTAAAATGCAATACAGCCAAATCGTCAGGCTGCATTTGAATATCGGGGTTTTGATCCGATGCACCGGCAAGAAGCGTTTCATATTGGCTCGTGGCCCTGTAGGTTGCTCCTAAAAATAATAAGTGCTCCACCTCGGACATGTCGGAAACGACTGACGTGGCGATCTCCCGATGGGCCTCGTCAAGGAACAAAATTCGGGCCTGCGCGTTGCTTACGGCATCTGCCAGTTCCGTGGCCGACAGACGCGCATTCAGGGCAACCTTTACAAGGCCGGCCTTGTAAAGTGCACACTCCAGTTCGATAATCTCCGGACGATTCCAGGCTTGTATTGCGACCCGGTCGCCTTTGCGCAGTCCCAAGCCCAGAAGCGCATTGGCCAATTGACTGGATCGACTATCGAGCTGCTTGTAACTAACCACGCTTTCTTTAAAAATAATGGCTGGATTCTCGCCCCAGTAGCGTGCATTGCGGCTAACGAAACTTCCCTGATTCATCACAGATCACCTCATTGAAATAAGCTCAATCTTGAACGGTTACGGACATGGTCGGTATAACGGAACGGTGTATTTTGATAACGAAACGTCATGAAGGTGAAAGGCAATGACGTTTAAGGTAATGATCATGCTTTGCTGTTATGGCGTTTGGCATCAATGGAATCGCAAGTTCAGGGGGGCTCAGTTATAAATAGCACTGGAAACGGCGCAAAATAGCGCAGTTATTATCTGGAGACACAATGACGATTTACTCATATGCCCGTTGCATGGTCTTGGCGACAACTGCCGGACTCTTATTGACATCGACCTCGTATGCTGACAATACGCAATATCCTGAACGTCCACTTCAAATGGTCGTGCCGTTCAGTGCTGGTGGTCAGTTTGATCTGATTGCGCGGCTGGTGGCCTCATCCATGAGCAAATCGCTGGGAAAGGAAATTATTATTGAGAACCTCGGAGGCGCGGGCGGAAACATCGGTGGCGCCAAAGTTGCCAAGGCCAAGCCAGATGGGTATACGTTGTTGGAATATGGCGGCAATTTCGCTGTTGCCAAGTATCTGACAAAAGGGCTGCGCTATGACCCGATCAGCGACTTTGAACCAATCGCTGCGCTCAGTATGGCGTCGCATGTTGTACTGATCAACAAAGATCTGCCTGTGAGCAATTTTAAGGAATTGGTAGCATATTCGAAGAAAAACCCAGGTAAATTGAATTACGCATCACCGGGCGTGGGCACTTCCATGCACTTGACGTTCGAGGAAATCAAATCGCATTTTGGTATTCGGGCAACACATATTCCCTATCGGGGCGGCAGCAACGCGCTGAATGACTTGGCAGGCGGACAAGTGCAAATGACCATTGTAGCGGTCGCGCCCGCCATGCCATTCATTGAATCAGGGCAGATCCGGGCTTTGGCTGTGACCGGTTCCGAGCGTGCGCGATCTTTGCCAGAGGTCCCCACCATTGCAGAGATGGGATATCAGGGCTTCAGTAGTGGTAGCTGGGCGGGACTGGTGGCGCCAAAGGGTACGCCAGACGCAGTTATTACGCGATTGCATCAGGCGGCGCAGGATGCCTTGAAAGATCCAAATGTAAAAAATCGGCTTGAATCGCTGTCGTTTACAACCTTGGCCGGATCAAGAGAGGACTTCAAAAAACTGATCAAGACCGAAGAGGAACGATATGGTCCTCTTATACAAAGGCTGGAATTACAGCAATAATTAACTAAACACGTTTATTTTGCGGATTAGCTGTTTATCGTAAAATAGAGCAGTAGCAGCGGAGCCACAGCAGAATTCACGGGTTTGGATAATTCGGCTAAACCTCATTCTTGTAAATGAGCTTGATAGTAGCTTTGTCCAGTTGATAGAATGACCAGCGCTTCGTTGGCACGGCATATGCCCAAAACGGCTCATCTTCGGCCCGTGCCAAATAAAACCTGTTTCCCCTGGGGTTGCAGACCCATCGTGTCTGAAACGACAGAATGCCTTTGATTGTCGTGCGTAATCGATACTGTTTAGGCTTTATAGCAATTGTCCTATGGTTAAGAACAATAAAGGGTTTAGCTCAAACATGGGTCGCTGTGTTTGCAATAATCGGAAAACTTAAGTAGCTTAGCAAGGATTATCTATGCCGAAAGCGCAGTTGATTGAAGATATACCAGTTCCGAAAAAATGGCTTCAAGGATTTTCCGATGCCGTAATTGAACGGCAGGCTATTGGAGAATCGAGCGCTGATGTTTTCCGTATTTTCAATGACAAAAGGGCGGATCTGTTTGTTAAGTCTGAACCTGTTAGTGACTACAGCGAGTTGCCGAACGAGATTGAACGCCTCAGATGGCTGAAACAGGCCGGTCTGCCTGGTCCTGCAGTTCTTGATTATGCGATGGAAAATAGTCGCCATTGGCTGCTAATGAGTGCTGTCGCCGGATGTGACTTGGCTGGCGCAAAGGATCTGCCCGCGCCGCAGGTCATCCGCATCATGGCGTGCGCTTTGCGCGCCTTGCATAATGTACCGGTTTCGGAATGCCCCTTTAATCACCAACTTGAGCCGCGTATAGCTGTTGCCGGCAAACGTATGGGTGCCGGATTAGTTGACGAGTTGGATTTTGACGATAGCCGGCTAGGGAGAAGTGCCTCGGAATTGTTTGCTGAGTTACTGTCGATGCTTCCAACTCCTGAGGATCTGGTCGTGTGTCATGGAGACGCTTGTCTGCCCAATTTCATGGCCGACGAAAATGGGTTTACCGGTTTCCTTGACTGCGGTCGTCTGGGGATTAGTGACCGCTATCAAGACCTTGCGCTGGCAGCGCGAAGTATTGAACGTAATCTTGGTCCAGAGTGGGTGACGCCTTTCTTTGAGGATTACGGCATAGAGCCGGATAAGGAACGGATTGAGTTCTACTGTTTGCTGGACGAATTCTTCTAATACGTGAGCCTGGCGCGGCGCGGTACTGGGATGTTGGTGGGCGGCATTGCAGCGGCCTGGGGCGAGGTTACGAATTGTTGACAATCGGGCACGGTGCGCGGCCCACGATATGCCAGGTATGCTGCTGCGGCAAGAATTTGTATACCAATGGCGGCAGCAAAGAACCTGTCTTGCATGGCGCCTGGCTGGCTATGAACATTACTTCGCAGCAAGCCAAAGAAAGCAGGCGCGAACGCATAGGTCCCCTGAGCAATGGCCACAGTCAGGGCCACAACTCTGGCTACATCCGCCGGGGCAAAATCCGATTGTGCTACCAGCGGCGGAATAGAGGTGGCATTGCCAATGCCGGAGCCAAACAGCATGACGCCAAGGGTAAGAAGCCAGACATTGTCCGCGCCAAAAAGAAACAACGTTGTCGTGCCAAGCGCCTGGATTACATATCCCCCTGCGGCAACGGTACGTCGGTTTCCAAGTTGTTGAACAGCCCGCGCGGCTATAGCGCGGCCGCCAATCGCACAAGCGGTTCCCAGTCCCATGAACCACCCCATTTGCTGGGCTCCGATTACAGGGGAAAAAATATCGAATAGGTGAGCCAGCAACCCGATCTGTGCAAACAGACCGATTGCCATTCCTGCAGACAGTGTTATGAAGGCCCAATTGCGCCAAAGCGCGACGCCAGGCAACGGCTCGCGGCTGCTCTGTTGGCGGCGCTGAACTTGAGTAGTGTCAGAAAGGTAACCATCAGGCGGCTGTCCGGTGTTTCCTGGCGTTTTGGTGAACACATAGCGGGCCAGCAACAGCACGATAATTGTTACCGCCACGCCGACGATGCTCGCTGCGCCGGTAAAACCCAGCCAGCCGATCAATGCCACATACAAGGGCGAGAAAATAACTCCGCCTACGCTGGCGCCGTTATACGCCTTGCTCAAAGCGGTAGGACGATTCTTGTGATACCAGGCAGCAACAATCGTATTGACCGCAACAGCTCCCATCGTGACCCATCCGAGGCCGGTGAGTGTGGCCGCCAAAAACAAATGCCACGGCTCGTAGGCAGTAGCCCAGCCAACGACGCCAATAGCGGTAAGAGCGGCGCCGTATGCTGTTGTTGCGGGTAATCCAAACCTGGCATATAGACGAGGCAGATTGAGGATTACCAGTGTACCGACAAGAAAGTGCAAGGTGACTGCCATTGAAATTAGGCTCAAGGGCCAGTTCGTGCGCTGTGCTACCTGTGCCAGGTAGATTGGCGGGCCGTAGAACCCGACACCCCAGCCCAAAATAGCGAGAAGGAACGCAGCCCGTACAACCCAAACGCCAAAATACGCCTGTGTTTGTTTCGCCTGAGAAAAGCCCATGAAGATCGTCCTTGCTTGTGGAAAACGCCGACTTTGTGTTGACGGTATAAGTACATTATGGCCAGGAAGGGCGCCAATTGCTACGGTGCAGACCGTACAATGGCAAGCGAGAACGTTGTTAAAATCATGATATGTTCCAGGAGACCGCCATGGTCAGTATTGCTTGCATTGCTCAAACAGCATCGTTGATCGGAGATCTTGCCCGCGCCAGCATGCTTACTGCACTGATGGATGGGCGTGCTCTGACCGCAACAGAGCTGTCCCGTATCGCAGGTATTGCGCCGCAAACCGCAAGCGGGCACCTCACCCGCCTGGTCGACGCTGGCCTGCTGGTCAGGGAACGCCAAGGCAGGCACCGCTATCACCGCCTGGCCTCCCCGGCGGTGGCGCATATGATCGAAAGCATCATGGCTTTGTCAGTTGACCCGGATGTGCAAGAAGGCCGGCCGCGATCTGCGGGCCCTGTGACTGGCCCGCGCGACAAGGCCCTGCGCTATGCACGCACATGCTACGACCACCTGGCCGGCCAATTGGCGGTCGAAATGACTGACCATCTCATTGAGTCTGGGTGCATCGAGCTCTCCGGCGATGGGGGCGTATTGACCGATGAGGGTGACCGGTTTCTGCAATCACTGGGCGTTGACCTGGATTCAGCTCGCCATCGTGCGTCAAGCCGCGGAACAGGGCGTATGTTCTGCCGGCCTTGCCTGGACTGGAGTGCAAGACGCTTGCATATTGGTGGTGCGCTCGGGGCTGCAATGTGCCAATGTTATCTGGACAAGGGCTGGATTCGGCGTGCTGCGGGCAGTCGCGCTGTTACCGTGACGCCCCACGGCCAGCGAGCAATAATGGACGCCTTTTCACTTACGACGGTGAGTCTTTTCTAAACAAGTGAGGCACATAATGTCAACAGGATGCAAAAAGCGTGGTGATCCGGTGTGTCGCTTCACTTATTTTTGCTCACGGTGACTTCAATTTTTCAAGCGGAAGCTGGATACATAGTTGTCGCACATCTGTCGGGCGGTTGTTTCTGCCTTGACCGGATAATCGCACATCACGTTAAATACGCTACCAGCTGTTTTCGATAACCGCATGACAATGGCGCGCGACGTGCCTTCGAAAGCCGCACGTGCCACCTCTTCAGGGCCTTCCTGCTTCACGACAATTGCAGGGGCCGTCGCGCCCAGGTTTGCTGCGGTACGGCTAATAAAATCACGCAAGTCCAGGTCTTTTTGTCTTGCGGTACGCACGGTTTCTATCGTGCCAAATTCCATGTCGTAGATGCTTTTGCTGCCAATGCCATGCATCGTCAACGTGCCGATGTTTGGATCTTCTGTCGTTATTGTGTAGTCGTTAAAAGGAACCGGCGATATTATCGAAAAATGGCCTCTGGTTGATGCAGCGGGGTACAGGCCCTCCGCATTTTTTTGCTGCACCATTTGGCGGTGCATTTCCAGTTTAGGCTGGGTAGCGAAGGCGCACGCCGGGTATCCGCCAATGGAAAAGCAGACCAATACGGCAGTCAATCGCCTGGTTACGATCTCAAGGGTAGCGCTGGGGATCATTTTACGGTTTCCATCTGCACGCTGGCCTGCGACAGTCTTATCCAAGTTTGGCTCCTGATTGCTCCACCAGGGATTTCCAGATGGGCATATCACGCTCGTAATTTTTGCGGAACGCCTCGGGCGTATTGATGAGCGGTTCAAAACCTGCGGCCAGAATTTTCTGACGAATATCGGCATCCTTCGCAATGTCGGCCAAGTGTGATTGTAGCTGGTCAATAATTTCGCGCGGCGTATCTGCGGGCGCCGCCATGGCCACCCAGCCTGCAATGGAATAAGCCTCGTCTCCCACACCTTGCTCCTTGATGGTGGTCACCGCCGGAAGAATTTCCATACGCGCTGTTCCGGTAACACCGATAATCTTGATGCGGCCGGCATCGATAAAGGGCTTGGTATTGAGTGCGCTGGCAAAGCATATCTGGATTTGTCCACCAATCAGATCCTGAAGCATTGGCGTCTCACCTTTATACGCTACGTGCACCATTCCGGCATCCATACTTTTGCTCATGTAGGCACCAGCCAGATGTGCGTATGACCCGACGCCCCAGGATCCATACGTCAGTTTGCCCTTGTTCGCCTTACTATAGGCCAGCAGCGCATTCATATCACTGACAGGCAATGATGGGTGGGCAACCAGCGTGACAGGCGCAATGGCGATCTGTGAAAGCATCAGCAGATCTTTCTGTGGGTTGTACGGCAATTTTTCATATAAAAACTGGTTGATCAACATGGATGTACTGAGCGACAGCAATAGCGTGTAGCCATCCGCACGTGACTTTGCGACAGCATTGGTGCCAATGATGCCCGATGCGCCGGCCTGATTTTCCACGACCACAGGTTGACCCATGCGCGCCGATAGCGCCTCGGCGATCGTGCGCGCAATAATGTCCGTGGCACCGCCTGCATTGAACGGGACAATCAGTCGAATAGCCTTGGTCGGCCATTGCTCATTGTCAGGTTGAGCCCTGACGTTCAGCGCTGCTGCGCTACTGATGGCGATCAAAGATTGCACCAGGGTACGGCGTCGGATGGATATAGCCATACTTATGTCTCCTTATACCGATGTCATTTTTTTGTCAGTATAGCTTCAACGTCGGTCACGTGCACCCACTTATTCTGAGTAATTTTGAGCCACGATCGTTATACCGCAACGCTAAGCCTTAGGAATGGTATCCATTGAAATTGACAATTGTCCGCAACTGTACATCGGGATTGCGTAGTCTTGCAGGGCAAAACGGTATAGGAACTAAAGTACGTAGAATCTAATCGAGAGGAAGTGGCATATGGCGCCGCCCAGGACAAACAAATGCCAGGCGCCATGCGCATGGCGAAATTGCCGTTTATTAGAATAGAAAATTGTCCCTATTGTGTAAAGCATCGCGCCGATTAAGAGAAATGACAATGAGATGGTACTAAAAAATCGCCATTCACGTAGCACAGAAATGACGCCTATCCAGCCGAGAAAGAGATAAATCCATATTGACGGGGCTCTGTCATTTTCCGCAATGATTTGTTGATAAATACCCAAAATGGATAGACTCCAAATGAGGGCAAGTAAAAACCAGGAGTCATAACCCATGCCTGCTCGCAGGATAAATGGAGTGACTGTCCCTGCGATAAGAAGGTAAATGGAGCAGTGGTCGAAGCGTTGCCAGAATTTCTTAAGTGGCTCTCGCGTGCCATGGTAAATCGTCGATGTTATGAAAAGTAACGTTACAGTTATTGAAAAAACGAAGACACCAGAGATTCTAAATAAATCTCCCGCGTGGATTACGTTATTCAGCAAATAAACTGATCCACTCAACATGACGATAAGTCCGGCCAGATGGCTCAGACAATTAAATCGTTCACCCGGATACATAATATACTTTTTGTGTGAAGGTGGATTTGACCTGAAAATCGGTAAATAGAGTGATTCACAGGGAATGTTTACTGTCACTTGACGCTGCAAGTGCAATATTCCGGCAGGCTAGGGTCAGTCACGAGCCGAAGGGATATTCTAATCCTCTTTTGATGTTATATTTTGCTAAATTTGCTAGTCGCGCAACGCGCACAGGTTACCCAAATCTTACAAACAGAAGGGCATTTGACGTATGAACGAACAACTCAAATACAGTGTTGGCGTATGTTTGCTTTGGGTTCCTTGCCTGGCAAGCGCTCAGGAAGCCCCCAGTTTTGACTGCGGCAAAGCAAAGACCCACGTTGAAAAAGTCCTGTGTTCTGGTGGCAACTCGGGTATGGGGTGGATAGACCAGACCATGGCAAACCTGTACAAGGGCATCCGTAAGGTGCCTGATACAGATCTTGCTGCGCTCGAATCCGGCCAGCGTGCCTGGCTGGCAACGCGGAATCAGTGCAAAGGCTCTGATGAGAAAGTCATGAACTGCCTGGTCGATAGTTATCGCGCCCGCTATATTGAACTGAGTTCTTCTTATGATAAACAACAATATACAGGCCACTTCAGCAATAAGAAGGGGGTTCTTGACAGTGTCTTATTTCCAGACGGAAGCCTGTCGGTCAATATATCGACTGACGTGGGGGCGCCTTCCTATGATTCGTGCTCGGTAGCCTTTATTGCGCCGCTGGCAGGCACAGCTGTTCATCATGTATTCACGGCAGAGGAGACAGGAACAACTGAGCAATGCACAGTAGATTTAAAAATATCAGGCTCACAATTTGCGGTCAACCCCAAGGGCTGCCAGTCCTTTTGTGGAAATGCTGCATCGTTTGATGGCGTCTACAAGAAGAATTGAAGCCAGGGCCGATTGCGACTTGAGGGTCTTGGAAAGTTAACTTATTAATATTAAAAATTAAATGACTGGTTTCATTATTTTCCGGATAAGCCGAAAGAGCAGAAAATGCCGATCGCGCAAATTAGGGAATACTTTCCATGATAGAGCCTTATAATGTTGAATTAATTGAACATTATTTAGAAAAACGCTCTGCCAGATAGCCATTCAGACTATGCATTACGGCTGCCTGAACCGCATCGTTCTTGATAGGTAACCCCACGTTGAAGATTTGTTGCGCTTCACACCGCGTTGACAATTGTTCGAAACCCCCAAAAAAGCGACAGCTTAGTCATTTTTACGCGATGCCACGGCAGGCGATGTACCGCTGCCCGCTGTTCACTCCTGTCACTTAGCCCTGTACACAAAGATATCCGGACAGGCTCTTTTTAGCACCATTTTTAGAATTCCCCATGGAAATTAAAGTCAACTTTCTCGACAAGCTACGCCTTGAGGCCAAATTCGATGACTTCACGGTTGTGGCCGATCAGCCGATCCGTTATAAGGGCGATGGCTCGGCGCCAGGTCCTTTCGATTATTTTCTGGCTTCATCGGCCTTGTGTGCAGCTTACTTTGTGAAGTTGTACTGCGTGACCCGCAATATTCCGACGGAAAATATCCGCCTGTCGCAGAACAATATTGTGGATCCGGAGAACCGGTACAAGCAGATTTTCAAGATTCAGGTCGAGTTGCCTTCGGATATTTCCGAGGCGGACCGCCGGGGTATTTTGCGCTCTATCGAGCGCTGTACGGTGAAAAAAGTGGTGCAAACCGGACCTGAGTTCGTCATTGAAGAGGTAGAGAACCTGGATGCCGATGCTCAGTCCTTGCTGACATTAAATCCCGCTTCCGACGCCAGTACCTATATAACGGGCAAAGATCTGCCGCTGGAGCAGACCATCGCCAATATGTCCGGCATTCTGGCCAGCCTGGGTATCAAAATTGAAATTGCCTCATGGCGCAATATTGTTCCCAATGTCTGGTCGCTGCATATTCGCGACGCGCACTCGCCCATGTGTTTTACCAATGGCAAGGGAGCGACCAAAGAAAGCGCGCTGGCCTCAGCGTTGGGGGAGTATCTTGAGCGCCTCAATTGCAACCATTTCTACGCCGGCTCCTTTTGGGGCGAAGACATCGCCAATGCGCCGTTTGTGCATTACCCGAATGAGCGCTGGTTCCAGCCAGGCCCCGCGGATACGCTGCCCCCTGATGTTCTGGATGCATACTGCCTGCAAATTTATAATCCGGATGGCGAGCTGCGCGGCTCGCATCTGTGCGACACCAACTCGGGTAATATGTCGCGCGGGATTTGTTCGCTGCCGTTTATACGGCAGTCAGACGGCAATGTGGTGTATTTTCCGTCAAGCCTGGTCGAGAACCTGTACGTCAGCAATGGCATGAGCGCCGGCAATACGCTGGTAGAAGCGCAAGTACAATGCTTGTCCGAAATTTTCGAACGGGCGGTAAAACGTGAAATTCTGGAGGGCGAAATCGCCTTGCCTGATGTGCCGCAAGAAGTGCTGGCCAAATACCCTGGCATTCTGGCCGGCATTCAGGCATTGGAAGAGCAGGGCTTTCCGGTGCTGGTAAAGGATGCGTCGCTGGGCGGCACTTACCCGGTGATGTGCGTGACCTTGATGAACCCGCGCACAGGTGGCGTCTTTGCCTCATTCGGCGCGCATCCAAGTTTTGAGGTGGCACTGGAGCGCAGCCTCACGGAATTGCTGCAGGGACGCAGTATCGAAGGCCTGAACGATTTGCCCAAGCCCACCTTTGTCAGCGAAGTGGTGACCGAATCAAATAATTTTGTGGAGCACTTCATCGATTCCAGTGGTGTCGTGTCGTGGCGCTTTTTCAGTGCCAAGGCGGACTTTGAGTTTGTCGAATGGGATTTTTCCGGCCAGGGTGAAAACCCCAATGCCCAGGAGGCAGCAACCTTGTTCGGCATTCTCCAAGACATGGGCAAAGAGGCCTACATGGCTGTGTATGACCAACTGGGCGCCATCGCCTGCCGGATTCTGGTGCCCGATTATTCGGAAGTTTACCCGGTAGATGATGTGATCTGGGATAACACAAACAAAGCGCTCCTGTTCCGCACCGATATTTTGAACCTGCATCGCCTGGACAATGCCGCGCTGGCGGCACTGCTTGAACGGCTGGAGAACAATGACCTGGATGAATACGCTGATATTGCCACGTTGATCGGTATCGAGTTTGATGAGAATACGGACTGGGGACAGCTCACTGTTCTGGAATTGAAGCTGCTGATTAATCTGGCCTTGCAGCAGTTTGAGGCGGCGCAAGAGCTGACCGGCGCATTTTTGCAGTACAACGACAACACGGTCGAGCGAGGATTGTTTTATCAGGCCTTGAATGTGGTGCTGGAAGTGCTGCTTGATGACGAACTGGAACTGGACGACTATGCGGTCAATTTTCGCAAAATGTTCGGCAACGTACGGATGGACGCGGTAATGGGATCGGTGGACGGCAGCGTACGCTTCTACGGGCTAACGCCAACAAGTATGCAACTGGAGGGGCTCGATAGGCATCACCGGCTGATCGATAGTTATAAAAAACTGCATAAGGCCAGGGCTCAGGCGGCGGCGACTGTCGGATAGGGGGCGACAAGGCAGGGTGCTGCTCGTCCGCTATTGACCGGCGAATAAGTAATTGCTGGATGCACACTCCGGGCGGATTGGATACGTACATATTGCCCCGGGGTTTCTGGGGCAGTTCGGTGCGGGCAACATGCAAGTTGACGTGTTACGACAGGTTCTTGGGGGGCGACGTCTTATGCGGCACAGTCAAGCGCAGCAAGAAAACGCTCAACAATCAGATTTTGCCTTCTTCCCGTGCGCATTGCGATCGCAATCGGGACGGTAAAGTGCATGTGGTCTGGTGCGATGGCAGTCATTTGCCTTTTCTCTACCCAGGTGGCGGCGTAATGGTCGGGAAGAAAGCCGATATATTGGTCGGTTAATATAAGAAAAGCAATGGCTTCCCTGTCTGTTGCCGTGGCCGCGCAATTCATGCACTGGTGCAGTTCCACGGCTTGGGCATTCATACGATAGCTGGGCGCGACTGCCGGCACGTCACGCAAATCATCACCGCGTACGGTATCGGCATCCTTGGCTAACGGGTGCGCACTGCTGCAGTACAATAAAGAGCGCTCCTCATACAGGGTGTGATAATCCAATCCCGTCAAGGTATTGATCAGCGGTAATGCGCCAACATGAAGACGGCCGTCCAGCAGGCCTCGTTCAATCTCGCCGGGCGTACTCATGCTGATATTGATCCGTATATCGTCGCTTTGCCCGCGCAGTGTCTTCAGGGCAGACGTAATGCGCATCTGCGGCTGTGTGACCAGATTATTCATGAGCCCGATATTGATTTCACCGCGAAGACTGTGATGCAGCTGATTGACCTCCCTGCGAAAATCCTCTATCGAGGCCAGTACCGTATCGCTTGCCCGTAGTACCTCTCGTCCCTGGTCAGTCAGGGAAAAGCCGGCGCGGCCTCGTTGGCAAAGCCGCATGCCAAGGCGCTTTTCAAGATCGCTCATATGCAGGCTGATTGCGGAGCGTGTAATGCCAAGTGCGCTTTCGGCTGCAGTAAAGCTGCCCATTTTTGCAACGGTTCTGAATACCCGCAGCAACCGGAGATCGAAGTCCGTCACCTGGGCAAGGGGTTGGCTTTTCATTACGTGAGCATTTCCGTATTTATTGGTAAATAAAGTTGTATTTTACTAAACCAATTGAGTTCCTATAATCAAAGACACCAATTCTTTGAAACAGGACACGCCATGAACTACCCGGATCTGCAGCCCACTGCAATGACAGATGCATTGAATTTACGATCGCACTGGCTCCCTTTTAGTGCTAACCGCAATTTTCATAAGGATCCACGGATCATCGTGGGCGCTGAAGGCAACTGGCTGGTCGACGCCAGGGGCCGGCGAATCTACGATAGTTTGTCGGGCCTGTGGACTTGCGGCGCGGGGCACACCCGGCAGGAAATTCAACAGGCCGTATCCCGCCAGCTCGGAACGCTGGATTACTCCCCCGGGTTTCAATACGCACATCCTTTGTCGTTTCAATTGGCGGAAAAAATGATCGGCCTCACCCCAGAGGGGCTGGATCATGTGTTTTTCACCAATTCCGGTTCCGAAGCGGCCGACACGGCGGTCAAGATGGCGCGCGCCTACTGGCGTGTGAAAGGCCAGGCGAACAAGACCAAGTTGATAGGTCGGGCCCGTGGCTATCACGGCGTCAATATCGGCGGTACCAGCCTTGGTGGTATCGGGGCAAACCGCAAGGCGTTTGGATCGTTCATGGACGTGGATCATCTAGCGCATACCTTGCAGCCCGGCCTTGCCTTTGGCCGGGGCGAGCCCGAAACCGGCGGGATCGCACTTGCCGATGAACTGCTCAAGCTGATCGAGTTGCACGATGCATCGAATATTGCCGCTGTTATCGTCGAACCGGTGGCCGGTTCTGCCGGCGTGCTCGTTCCGCCTAAGGGGTACCTGCAGCGCCTGCGCGAAATTTGCAGCCAGTTCGGCATCTTATTGATATTCGATGAGGTCATCACCGGCTTTGGACGGTTGGGGGCCGCCACCGGCGCCGAATATTTCGGCGTGACCCCCGATCTGATGAATGTTGCCAAGCAACTGACCAACGGCGCAATTCCAATGGGTGCGGTCATCGCATCTTCTGAAATTTATAATACGTTCATGCAACAGGATTTGCCCGAGCATGTGACCGAATTCGGCCATGGGTACACCTATTCTGCCCATCCGGTTGCATGTGCGGCAGGGCTGGCGGCTCTGGATATCCTGCAGCGGGATCATCTGATTGAGCAGGTGCAGGTGCTTGCACCGTATTTCGAGCAGGCGTTGCATGGTCTGCGAGAGGCATCGCACGTGGTCGATATCCGCAATTGCGGCCTGGCCGGGGCTATCCAGCTGGCGCCACGAGACGGCGATGGTGCGATCCGGCCATTTGAAGCCGGCCTGAAGCTGTGGGAAAAAGGCTTTTATGTCCGATTCGGTGGCGATACCTTGCAATTTGGCCCGCCGTTCACCACGACGCGTGAAGAGCTGGACTCACTTTTTAACGCGGTGGGAGAAACGCTCAACACGCTATCCTGAATCGTCAAAGACCTGCACGTGCCACGTCAGGTCCTGGTTGTCGAAGAACAAAACGGCTCGAGACAAAGGGGACAGACGGGGCTGCGGGGGATGACCTAACACTTACCATAATCAAACGGGATGGCGGAAGACGGCTGCCGGCATGAACGAGGCGTCTTCACTCCCCCAGCATCGCTTCAATGCCTTGGACCAGCGCGAGCAGGCGCGGCCCGAGATCATCGTACAGGTCTTGCGATGTCGTGCCATGGCTGGGCACGGTCAAATTGAAAGCCAGCGACATGCCGTTGATCGGTGTGCCAAGGGGAACGGCCACCGCCGCAAGCGAGGATCGCCATGCGCCGGCCACAGAGCAAAAGCCGTGTTTGTCGATGTCTTCGAATGCCTGTGTCACACCTTCCCTGTGCTGCGTCCATTCCTGCGGCAAGTGGCGTTCAAGTTGCCTCAATACCGATTCTCTCTCCGCTTGCGGCAAGCCGTAAAGAATCGCACGTCCCATCGCGGTACGCAACAAAGGGCGGGTAGAACCGATGCCGGGACGCGTTTCATTCGATTCCCTGCTATGGATGGTTTCGACGTATACCGCTTGCAGGCGGTCCCGGGTGCCCACTGACACCGGACCCTTGGCGTATTCCGCCAGTTTGAGCATTTCGTGTGTGCCCACCTGCCGAAGCATCAATTGCGAAAGCAAGGGATAGCCCAGGGAGAGCACGGCAGGGCCAAGCGCGTATTTGCTCGTATGCGGATCGCGCCGCAAATAACCTAATCCGATCAGGGTAAAGGTCAGACGCGAGACCGTGGGGCGAGCCATGCCAAGCCTGTCGGAAAAATCTTTGTTTCCCAGGCTGGTTGTCGTTGCCGAAAAACATCCCAGTATCGACAGGCCATTGGCCAATGTCGACGCGTATTGCGGGTGGTTGATCAGGTCTGCAGGATCAAGCATGTCGGAGTTTGCTTTTGTTTTGGATGGACGCATACGCACAAAATGGTCGACGCAGCCTTGACAGGCAACGCCAATAAGTTAATAATTAATTCAAATAATTATATCATAATTCCATTTATTTGAATTAAAGGGCTTGGTCATGGATTTTGAATTGCGTCCCAAGGGCAAAAAGTGCTTTTCTTTTGTGGTGGTGGCAGATACACATATCAATCAGGATGAGCACTCCTCCAGTTCTCCCTATGTAACCAACGCATCGGCAAATGCGCGCGCTCGCCAGGTGTTTCTGGAAATCGCCGCCATGCGGGAGCAGCCGCAATTTGTGATTCATCTTGGCGACATCGTCAATCCCGTTCCTTCTTTGCCGACTTTTGATCAGGCGGTAAGGCATTTCAAAGACATTATCAAACCGGTCAACGTGCCGGTGCACGTGCTGCCGGGCAACCATGATGTGGGAGACAAGCGCATCGAATGGATGCCGGCCGAACAGGTATGCGATTCTTTCCTTGAAAAATATCGCGCATCCTTTGGAGATGACTTTTTCTCTTTCGAGCAAGAGGGCTTACGGTTTGTCCTGATCAATTCCTTGCTCATCAATTCGGGTCTTGAAGACGAGAAGCGCCAGCAGCAATGGCTTGAACAGCAGCTTGAGGCCGCAAGCGCCAGAGCACAACGGGTCTTCATGTTCATGCATTACCCGCCTTATATCTATTCGACCCAAGAGAAGGGCAACTACGACAACCTGGATGAGCCCGGCAGGGGCTGGCTGCTTGGCTTGATGGCCCGGCCGCAGGTCGAGGCCGTATTTGCAGGTCATGTTCACAATTTTTGGTATGACAGGGTAGGCACGTCAGAGTTTTACATGCTGCCCTCAACCGCATTCCTGCGGCATGATTTTTCCGAGTTCTTCCGCTGCGCGCCCCAGACAGGCGACGAGTTCGGTCGCGGAGACCTTCAAAAATTTGGTTACGCCATCGTCGACGTTTATGAGAGTGGCCATGTGTGTTACTCCGTACGCAGTAACGGGCGCAGTGCCGAACCGGGGCAGCCATGCGCCAGCCAGCCCATGCCTTACCGGACTCACCCGAAAGTGTCCGGCCTGGCCTCAATCGGCGTTGAGCTGCGCCACCCTTGGGCTGAGAGCGTGCAGATTACCTCCACCGGAGGCGTGCAGGAGTTCGGACGCAAATGGGCGCGTAACGACTACCCATTGCAGGCGTTATGGGAGATGGGTGCGCGCCTGGCCAAAGTGCCCGATATCGACCTCATCGAAGACGAATCCCGGGAGCGGATGCAGAAATTGGCTGCAGTAGGCCATCACTTCGTGGTGACCTGTGTCGGCATGCCAAAAAAGAAAGCGCTGCTCGAGGTCAATTTAAAAGAGGCGGGGGTCAGCGCATTTGAGGTCAACCTCACGGCGCAGCGTTTTGAGCAAGCGTCAGAAAATCTGACTTCCATTCGCCGCGAGCACGGCGTGAAGATTTACTACGCCAAGCTTCTGACTGCCGATCCTTCGCAATATGATGGTACGCATTTTTCCCATGTGGTGCGCGCCGGTTTTGAACTTGGTGAGCTTGATGGATACATTGAGGCTATCACCCAGGCAGTCAAAGATGGCGTGATCGACGGAATTACCGTGCGCATTGATTCAACGCAGTGTCTTCAGGCTGCGGCACGCCGCATGCAGGCTTTTCATGATCGCACCGGCGCGCAAATATTGGCGTCGTTAAAGCTGTCTGGGCCAGGCATTGCGACCGAACGGGCAGATGACGCCGCCAACGTTGCCAGTGTTGCGCTTGCGATGGTGCTTGCCGCCAGCACGAACGGGATTCAGTTCGTCTACGACACATTCATGGATGTCGATCGTGGGTATTTCCCGCGGCATGCTTTTATCGACCGTCGTTACAACCCGCGTCCCATGGCACGCGCTTTTACGACATTGATGGCGATTCTGGGTGGCGGGCAGGCAGTTCGTGTGACAGAGGGTAGCGACGAGAACTGGGCGTTGAGATTTTCCGTAGGGAACGACCAGTATGGGTTGACACCGGCACGGTCGGGGGTGACGACGCATCTTCATTTATTGGATGCGAGCACTGAAGACACGACTAGCGTGATTGATCTGGCGACGGGCATGCCTGTTTCTTCCCAGGGTTTGCTGCAAGCCGAAAGGACGCTGGCGACCGGGTCATGACGCGATCTTGATTTGATGGACAAGGAAAAAAATGGCGTGGCGATCTTGCCACAGGAGGAGTCCTATGAAAGCACGTATCTTGGTGGCAGCGTTATTTTCCCTGTCGGCATTGGGCACTTGCACAGCGCATGCCGCTTATCCGGAAAAATCGGTCAGGCTGGTCGTCGGCTACGCGCCAGGTGGTGCTACCGACATTGTCGCCCGGCTGCTTGCCAATGCGCTGAGCGACAAGTGGGGGCAGGCGGTTGTGGTTGAGAATAAGGGTGGTGCAAGCGGCATGATTGCAACCGAACAGGTCGTGCGTGCTGCACCCGACGGCTACACCCTGCAGCTTGCCTATACGCCAGAGGTATCAATCAACAAGTTGGTATTCAAGGACATCCGGTACGACCCGGCCACCGACCTGACTGCCTTGAATCTCATTGCCTCGGCGCCCCTGGTCCTGGCCGCAGGGCCAAGCAAGGGGATTACGTCCATGGAAGAACTGTTTGCTTTGAAAGGAAAGGCGTCCGAACTCACATATGGATCGCCCGGCGTCGGGGGGCAACAACATATGGCAGGCGAAGTATTGCGCAAACTGACGGGCATGCCCTTGGTCCATGTTCCCTATCGAGGAACGTCGCTTGCCGTGACCGATCTTGTGGGCGGACAAATCGACTTGTTTTTCGCGACCACTCCTCCATTGCTGGGTAACATCCAGGCGGGTAAGATCACGCCGCTACTTGTCGCAGGAGAGAAGCGCGAAGCCCTTTTGCCAGATGTGCCCACGGCGGTTGAGAAGGGCATGCCGGAACTGCAATTGACCAACTGGTTCGGTCTGTTCGGCCCTAAAGGCTTGCCCGAGGCCATCAAGGACCGGATTAATAAGGATGTCATGGCGATCATGTCGGACAAGGCGTTTCAAAACAGCCTGAAGGACAAAGGGCTGACCCCCACCCCACTGTCGCCCGATGCATTCTCCAAATTTATTGCGGCGGAGATGATCAAGTACAAAGCGATCGTGCGCGAAACGGGTATCAAGCAACAGTAGCGATGGCGTGGAAAAACATGCTTATATGTCACGCCAAGATTGAACGCCGGGGGCTACCCCTATTTTTGGAGGCAAGTGGCAAGGGCAGGCTATCTTTTGTCTAACCGTCGCGGGCGTTTCTTGCGGAATGTCTGCAATCATTTTGAACTGGTATTCGTCAGATAACGTCCACTGGACAGTTGGTGACATTTTGATATCTGTTGGGTCAGCGTCCTTGAAAGCGAGCGGGGCGCCGCTCGATGAAATGTGCGATGCCTTCTTTGAAGTCTTCACTTTGCAAACTCACGACCATCTCGGTATTGGCTTGCGATACCGCTTCTCCCAGCGTCTGGAATGGCGCTTCCCACAGTTGTTGTTTCATGATGCGCACCGAACGTGGCGACACCTCGTTGCCAAGCCGGCGCGCAAGCTGCCGGGCAGCGTCCGGCAGGGCATCAGCAGTAACAACACGATGAACCAGGCCCATTTGCAGTGCTTCCTGGGCATCGATTTTGCGCGAGGTCAGCAGCAAGTCGGTTGCATGAGCATGACCGACAATGCGCGGGAGTATCCAGGCGATGCCATGTTCGGCAATCAGTCCTCGTTGGGCAAAGGCGGTGGCAAACACCGCCTTGTCTGCAGCGATTCGAAAATCGCTGTAGAGCGCCATAATCAATCCGAGTCCGGCTGCCGAGCCATTGATGGCGCTGATAACGGGTTTGGGGGCGGCGGGGAAATAGGAATAACGTGTCTGGTAGTCGGCACGACGATTCATGTCGTAGGGGCGCATCCACTCTTCAGCGCGGATGTCTTCGGGAGGCAGCACTTCCAGTTCGTCCATGTCCATGCCTGCACAAAAGGCACGTCCCGCACCGGTCAGTATAATGGCGCGCACGGCGCCGTCACGGCCGGCTGTTTCGATGGCCGAACGTAGTTCTGCCTCCATGACTTTGGTCAGCGCGTTCATGCGTTCGGGCCGGTTCAGCGTGATTGTGGCAATGGCATCGTCGACTGCGTAGTTCAATGTTTCATATGTCATAGTCAGGATCTGGATTCAGAGAGTGATTCGATGAAGGTGGTGGGCAGCTGGATGGAGACCGGTTCAAGAAACTCTTGTATTCCGTGATAACCGTTTTCGCGTCCGATGCCGGATTTTCCAAAGCCGCCGAAAGGCGCAGCAGCATTGAAGGGAGCGCCATTGATGTCAACCTGGCCTGCGCGAATGCGGCGCGCCACAGCGAGTGTGTCGGGCATAACAGGTCCCCAGACAGCGCCGGCCAGCCCGTATTCGGTGCCATTGGCCAGGGTGATGCCGTCTTCGATATCGTCATAGCACATGATGCACAAGACCGGACCGAACACTTCTTCCATTGCGATTGCCATAGCGGGCGTGACGTCCGACAGCACCGTCGCGGGAATGAAAAAGCCATGATCTGGAACGGACTGTTCTGCTCCCACGGAACGGGCGCCTGCGGCCACGGCGCTATCGATCATGGCCTGCACTTTTTCGCGCTGGTTCGCAGAAACCAGGGGCCCCAGTCGCGTTGCTGCGTCTGCCGGGTCACCCATGCGATAACTGTCAATAAGGTCTTGCACAAGCCGCTCGACTTCTGGCAGCGCATTACGTTGTACCAGCAGGCGCGTCATGGATGAACAGGTTTGCCCTGAGTTGAGCATGCAACTGGCCAGGGTGGCTTTGACGGCTGTCGGCAGATCGGCGCCGGGTAGCACGAGTGCAGCCGATTTGCCGCCCAGTTCCAGGGCTATGCGCTTGATCTGGCTGCTGGCGATGGCTGCGATATGACTGCCTGCGCGTGTGGACCCGGTAAAGGAAACCATATCGATATTGGGATGGGAGACCAGCATTTCTCCGATATCCGGGCCGGTGCCATGTACTAGATTGAACACGCCTGGTGGTAAACCGGCTTGTTGGACCGCTTCGGCTAACAGGGCTGCGCTGGTCGGTGCGATTTCAGAGGGTTTCAGGACAACCGTGCAGCCGGCCAGCAGCGCCGGTGCGACCTTGCCGGTGATCTGGTGCAAGGGATAGTTCCATGGGGTAATGCAGGCCACCACGCCTACCGGAACATGCTGCACCAGGGAATGACCCAGGCGCGTTTCCCAAACCATCTCAGCCGCAATATCGGCATAGTTATTCCACGCCGCAATGGGTGCGCCCACCTGGATACGCGCAGCTAACTTGCGCGGCATCCCCACCTCGCGGGAGATGGCTATGGTCAGCGCCTCGGCCTTTTCCGACAGCGCGGCAGCCACCCGGCGCACTGCAGCGATGCGTTCAGCCAGGGGGGTGGCGGACCAGCCGGCCCATGCCGTGCGTGCCGCTGCGACCGCGCGGTGCGCATCGTCATGCGAGGCAGAACGATAGCGGGCAAAAACATCTTCAGTGAAACTGTCTGTCACGGGCAGTTCCTGCTCGCCGCTTGCGGGAGTCATGGCGCCGTCTATGAATAAGTGAGTCTGTTCGAGCATGGGTAGTCAATCCTTGTTGAGGCGGGCAGATGAGGATGAAGCGCGTCTGGAGATAAACGCGCGCATGGCCTGTTGTGGTTCCCCGCTAGCGTAGCATTCAAGTTGATAGCGGATTCCGGCGTTGCACGCTTGGTCAAAGCCTGCTTGCGTGCACTCCCTGAAGCGCTGCTTGGTCAGGCGGACAGCGGCGCGCGGTAATGCGGCCAACGCGGCGGCCCGTTCCAGGGCGCGTGGCAATACCTGATCGGCAGCGACCAGATCGTTGACAAGTCCAAGTGCATGCGCCCGTTCGCCGGTGATCAGTTCACCAGTCAGCGAGAGCTCCTGGTTGAGCGAATGGCCAATTTGTAAGGACATCAGATATGAACCAACAATACTCGCCAGTCCGGCCTTGACTTCGGGCTGTCCCATGCGCAGCGCTGGATGAGCTACCCGCAAGTCGCACATCAGGGCGATCTGAAAGCCGGCGCCAACGGCAGTACCGTTCAGTGCCGCGACAATTGGCTTGGTCATGTCGCGTACAGCCTGGTACATGGCGTGTTGACGATTGAGCCAGCCAGCAAGATTGCCAGTGTCGATCGTGGCTGCCTCTTCCAGGTCCTGGCCGGCGCAGAAGGCGCGCTCGCCGGTCCCGGTCAGCACGATGGCGCGGACTGCGTCGTCCGCCTCGAGCGCATATAGTGTGTCTGTCAGCGCGGTGCGCAATGAGGCATTCACTGCGTTCATGCCGGCCGGACGATTGATGTGAACGACGGCAATCTCGTCGATATAGTCTGTCAGTACGGTATTTTGTGGTGTCATTCCTGCTCCTTGCAACGTTCGATGACGGCATCGACGGCCCAGCCTGGACTGCCCATATCGCCGACAATCAGCGGGTTCAGATCGATGGATGTAATATCGTGCGGGTGAGCTGCGGCCAGACGAGCGAGCGCTACGGCCGTATTCGCTACAGTGTCCAGGTCAATAGGCGCCTCGCCGCGTACACCGGCCAGAATCGGCGCGATGCGAAGTGTGTGCAGCTTGGCGATAACGTCATCTTCCGAAAACGGGTGCAGCAGTACAACGAAGTCGTGCAGGGCTTCTACATATTTGCCGCCATCACCGATCATCACCACCGTGCCAAAGGCTGGATCCTGCCGAACGCCCAGCGCAAACTCACGTCGTCCCGCAACGCGCCTGGCGACAATAACCCCATCGAACGGGACCTGCAGACCGGCAACAAGCTGCGCGCACTGTTTCCATGCTTCGATGATTTGCTGTTCACTGTCCAGGCCAATAAATACTAATCCATGCTCGGATTTGTGCGGAATGTGGGCAGAACAGGCTTTCATCACAACGTCCTGTCCCAGTGTACGCCAGGCAGTGACTGCTTCATCTGCATTGCGGCACAGAACATACGGCACTGTTGGAATATCCGCTTTTGCCAGTACGGCCAGGCTTTCGTCTTCACTCAGAAAATGAGACGTCCGGTCCGGAAGGGCGGGGATGTATGCTGCGGATGCTTTCAGCCGGTCGCGTGCCGATGCCTGTCGCAGCAGGATGCCATGGCGGCTCCACTGGTGCAGCGCATTGATGGCATCCGTTTCGTGCGCATACACGGGTACGCCGGCTTCGCGAAAAACCTGGCGTACCGACGCCTGGGGCGCAGACACCACGGCTGGCTTACCAGTGTTGGCCGCAAACGCGGCAGTATCGGTTGCCATGCCTTGCACATCATAGCCAGGGCCGGCCACGGGCACGCCGATAAGAAACATATCTGCCTGCGGATCGGTAGCCAGGGTATTGAGCGTAGCGGCATACATGCCGCTTTGGGTCATCAGCGAGGCGGTCATGTCTACCGGATTTTGCGCCGTGGCAAAACTGGGCATAATGTCGGCCAGGCTGCGTACTACCGCGGGGGCCAAATCCGTTAACGGCAGGTTCAGGGCTTCGGCTGCATCCGCGCACAGCACCCCGACAGCGCCGCTGTGGCTCATGACCACCAGGCTGTCTGCGGGTCGGGGCGGTGTTGCCAGATATAGCTCAACGGCATTGATCAGTCCGTGCACATCGGCGGCACGCCAGATGCCGTGGCATTCAAAAAAGGCATCTACGACGACATCATCGTTGACCATCGCGCCTGTGTGCGAGGCCGCTGCCTTTGCACCGTGCACGCTGCGTCCGGCCTTCAGGGCAATGACCGCTGCACCGCGCGAGGTGGCCAGTCGTGCCGTTTCGGCCAGCATGGCGGGATCCGCAAGCGATTCGATATACAACAGAATGACCCGGATATCTGGGTCAACGGCGGCTGCCAGCGCTAATTCGCACACCGAGGCATCAGCATCATTGCCGGAGGCAATCAAATAGCGCACGCCCACACCGCGTTCACGCAGCATGGCGTAGGGCATGACGCTGGCGGCGCCGCTCTGGCTGATGATGGCAACGGGTCCGTCTTCGGGCTCGATTTCCATGAACATGGTGCTAAAGTTCATTACTGCGCCGGTTTGGAAATTGGCTACGCCTTGTGCGTTGGGCCCCACCAGCCGCACGCCCAGTCGGCGAGCCTGCTGCACCAGCGCGGTTTGCCGCGCGACGCCCGCGCTGCCTGTTTCGCCGAAACCCGAGCTCATCACGATGACGCATGCAATTGCCTGCTTAGCGCATTGTTCTATGACATCCGGAACGGCATCCTGGCCGACTGCGACGATGGCCACATCGGGTATCTCCGGCAGCTCAGCGAGCGATGCAAAGGCCTGCATACCCTGTATTATCTTGCGTCTTGGATTTATCGGATACACTGCGCCAGAAAATCCGAAGCGCTTAAGGTAATGCAGGGGGCGGCCCCCGACCTTATTGGGGTCTTCGGTTGCGCCGATTACGGCGATGCTGCGTGGCGCAAGGGCTTTGCACAGGCGAGGATCAGGAGAAAATGTCATGGATGCTGCTCGTATCAATTCAGGCTGGCGCCGGAGTTCTTGACGACTGGCGCCCATTTGGCGGTGTCGTTTTTAATCAGGTCGGCAAACTCTGCCGGCGTGGTGCTCTGCGCAGCGGCACCGTCCCTTTGCATGCGCGTTTTCATTTCCTCGGTCGCCATGATGGTTGCAATTTCCCGTTGCAGTCGGTTCACGATGGCGTCGGGCGTACCGTGTGGGGCAAGCACGCCATACCAGATGGTGACGTCAAAGCCATCGAGCCCGGCCTGCTGGGCAGTGGGTACGTCAGGCAGCAATGGCGAGCGCTTTGGACCGGTTACCGCGAGGGCAGTTACCTTCCCGGCGGAAATATTCTGGGTCTGCTGCGCAATGGTGTCGAACATCATTGAAATGCGGCCGGCCAGCAGATCAACGAGTGCAGGCGCCGAGCCTTTGTATGGAATGTGATTGATCCGGATACCGGCGGCGGTGCGAAACAGCTCGCCCGACAGATGATTGGAACTGCCATTGCCCGCTGAGCCGTAAGTGAGTTCGTCCGGCTTCGTCTTTGCCAGTTTCACCAGATCACCAAGTGTCTTGACGGGCAGTTGTGGGTTGACGACCAGGACATTCATCGTTGTCGCCATCAGGCTGATGGGCGCGAAATCCTTGACCGGATCGTAACGCAGGTTGGCGTACAGGCTTGGATTGATCGCCATGGTGCCGGTCGTGCCAAAAAACAGTGTATAACCGTCTGCTTTGGAACGAGCCACCAGTTCCGCAGCGATACTGCCGCCGGCACCGCCACGGTTGTCGACGACCACTTGCTGGCCAAGTCGCTCGCCCAGCTTTTGCGCCAGGATGCGCGCCATGGCGTCGGTGGGACCGCCCGCGGAAAAGGGGACGACCAGGTTGACGGGGCGGGCTGGATACGCGGATTCTTGCGCATTCACAACAGATGAGGTCAGCAGGCAGGTTGCGGCAAATGCTGCAGTAAGGCAATGGGTAAGTTTCAAGGTTGTCTCCATATTTGTTCTACGTTAATGGAGACAAGCTTAGCCACAATTGAGATATATATAAATACACAGTTTATAATTTCAGCTTTCCATTTAAGTGAAACCATGAATCTCAAGCAACTGGACACTTTCCTGTTGGTGGCGGACATGCAATCGTTGTCCCGCGCAGCGATCGCATCAGACATGGCGCAGTCGCTGGTCAGCCGTCAGATCGCCATGCTGGAAAAAGAATGGGGCAAGCGCCTGTTTGACAGAACCGGCCGGGGCATGGTGCTGTCCGAATTTGGTCGACGCATGTATCCCGAAGTTAAGCGCATCATTGATCAGGTCGAACAGCTCGGCGCCACCGCTCACCAGGCTGCCGGTCTATTGACGGGGACAGTACATATCGGAGTCTTGCCCTCGCTCGCACGGCAATTATTGCCGCTGTTGCTGGCCGATATCCGTGAGCGTGCACCCCAGCTTCGTCTGCATGTGACCGAGGGCTTCAGCGGCGCCCTTGATGAACAGCTTGCGTCGGGTCGACTGGATATGATCGTGGTCAATCGCTATGGTTCGTCCGCATCGCGCGGGGAGGATGTGCTTGGCAAGCTGGATACCTTCCTGGTCGGCAAGGCCGGCCTGCCTGAACTTGCGGCGAAAAGTCTGCCTTTTCATTCTCTTGATGGCATTCCGTTGGTATTGCCTGCAGTACCAAATGGCTTGCGAGCGACGCTGGATGTATTGTCTCGTCGCCACGATACGAAGCTGAACATTGTCATGGAAGTGGAAACCGCGACGGCGATGAAAGACGTAGCTGCCGGTGGCCATGCCTTTACGCTACTGCCCATGACCGCAGTGGCCCAGGAAATAGCCGCTGGAGAACTGGGGGCCAGCCTGGTCATCAGTCCCGGTATACGCAGAACGATCGCATTGAGTGTGACCCGCCAGCGCCCGTTGTCCGAAGGCGCCAGGCTTGTATCGTCCAGGGTCAGATTACTGGCGTTAGAGCTATTGACGGATTCAAGCGTGGTCTAAATAGGAATATAAGGCACTGCGCTGGCTATAGCTGACCTGCTAAACGCTTGGATAGATAATAATTATCAATATAGGTTGCACCGCTAATTGGCACTGAGTGTTTGCCCCTTATGCTGCTTTTGTATGCAAATTGATATTCATTGAGAAGATACAACGAATCAGAACGTGCATGGGCAGTGACAGGCTATGGCAAAGCGGATAATATTCGGTAATGAGAGCCATTCGGAGCTGATCATGATCCCCATCATTACGGCCTTTGCGCTGTCTCCCGACCAAGGCAAAGGCCTGGCGCGCGACATGCGCGTTCGCTGGGCGCTTGAAGAAGTAGGGCTGCCCTACGAAGTACGTCTTTTATCGTTCCCTGCGATGAAACAACCCGCGCACATGGCACTGCACCCGTTTGCCCAGATTCCCACCTATGAGGAAGGCGATCTCGTGCTGTTCGAATCGGGGGCCATCCTGCTTCACCTCGCTGAGCGTCATGCTGGCCTGTTGCCTGACGACGCTAATGCCCGCATGCGATCTATTGGCTGGATCTTCGCGGCGCTCAACACGATGGAACCGCCTGTCATCGAGTATGGCATGGCCAAATATTTCGAGCGAGACAAGTCATGGTACGAGGAGCGCAACGTGACGCTTGAAGACCGGGTTCGTGTCCGGTTGCGTCAACTGTCCGAGCGGCTTGGCGATGCCGATTGGCTGGAAGGCGATTTCAGCGCGGGCGATCTGATGATGGTGTCGGTACTGCTCAGGCTGCAGTCCACCGGCATCGTGAAAGACTATCCGAATCTGGCCGCGTATGTGGCACGCGGCGAGGCGCGGCCTGCCTACCAGCAGGCCTTCGAAGACCAACTGGCGGTATTTGTTGCAGCGTCGAACGGGCGATAACGGAGTATTTTCGGGAAATGTTGAATCAGTTTCGCCTGCCGCCTGTGGACGTATTGCTATCACTTTTGGGCGCTAAGCAAGGCCGGTTTCCTGTCTCTGTGTACCGGGGAGTTAATCTGACGCTGGCTTGGGGCAATTGCCGATGCGCTCAACGATCGTGCCGATGAGCTCTTTCACGCACCCAGGCACTGCGTCCAGTTCACGCACCAATAGGCTGCGCTCGCGTATGGCCCATGGCTCCTGCAACGGCGCCGTTACAAATCGCATGGTGTTGCAGTATCGCCGGGAGGCTGACTCTGGAATGATGCCTATACCGACGCCGGCTTCGATCATCCGGCAAATGGCTTCGTAGCTCGAGACTTGTATTCGCATAGGGAAGCTGCGGCCGAGCCGCTCTACCTGCGCCGTCATCAAATCGTATAAAGTGCTGCCTTCCCGAAAGCTGACATGGGGGTAGTCCAGGGTCTCGGCCAAAGTAATACAGGATTTGTCTGCCAATGCATGCCCGATTGGCAAGGCCAACAGGAGTCGATCCGTGCTGTAGTGAATGACTTCCAGTCCTTCCGCTTCGACCGGCCCGGCAATCAGTCCCAGGTCTGCGGACCCATCAAGTACACCCCTGACAATATCGCGCGACAAACGCTCTTGCAGATCCACCGTGATGGCTGGGTGCAGGGCAAGAAATTGAGCCAGCAATTCCGGCAGCGATTCGGTAACCGCCGTGGTATTGGCAAAGATCCGGATATGCCCCAGCATGCCACTTCCGTATTCCGCGAATTCACTTTTTACGAAATCAACCTGGCGCATGATGATCCGGCTGTGCCGCAATAGCTTGATACCTGCTGGCGTAAGCGTAACACCCCGGCTATCGCGGTACAGCAGTTTTGCTCCCAGTTGGCCTTCCAGCGCTTTTATCCTGGCGCTTGTCGCTGCCGTGGATAAATGCGCCCGCTTGGCTCCCTGTGTGATGCTGGATGATTCGGCAACATGGATAAAAACGCGCATGTCGGATAGCTCAAAGTACATTCTTCGGTCCCCTGTGTTGCCTGTGCATGAAAAATTGCAGCTGTCATTAGCGGTCTGGCGTTCGGTTTGGCCGAAACCTGTTGCTTGAAATTCAAAATTCCCCGAACGCGGCTTCGATAGTAGCATGACGACAATACCAATCACCACGGTTTCAAAGGAATTTATCGAGCCGCTGGAGAAATTGAAAAGAGAGCAGCAATGGACACATCACGTATGAAAATTATCGATTCAGATGTTCATCCCTGGATAAGCGGGGATATCGAGGGTTTGAAGCCCTATATGAGCAAAAGCTGGCAAATACGGTTCGAAGGAAAACGTTCTGTTTTGCCCGATCATCCGCTTCGCCCACCGTTGGCGGGGGCCACTTCCATTCGTCGCGACGCAAAGACACCGGACGGCGGCGTCGGCGGCTCGGATCCGCATTTTCTGCGTGAAGCGCATCTGGATAAATTGAATATCGAATACGCAATCCTTTCGTCCATCCAGGCGGGAAAGCTGGTGTCCTTGCCGAACGCCGGAGAAGCTACGGTGCTGGCCCGGGCATTCAACGATTATTTCATTGATAAATGGCTATCGGTTGATGATCGGTTTCGCCTGGCCATGTGCGTAGCGGTGCACGATCCTGTGGAGGCGGCAAGGGAAATTCGTCGGATCGGCGGTCAGGAAAATATCGTGGCAGTATACATGCCGCTTATGAATATTCTCATGGGCAATGTTCACTACTACCCCATTTATGAAGCGGCCGAGGAGCTCGGTTTACCCATTTTTCTTCATCCTACCGGTACGGAAGGGGCATTCCAGACAAGTGTGTCTTTTGCGGGCGGCGTACCCAGCACCTATATCGAACGGCACTCCTGTTTTCCGCAGATCGCGATGGGCAATATCACAAGCCTGCTATTTGAGGGTGTATTTGTCCGGTTTCCCGGATTGAAGGTGCTTGCAGCCGAATTCGGCTTCGGGTGGGTTCCGCATATGCTTTGGCGGTTCGATCAGAATTGGCGACAGTTCCGCAATGAAGTTCCCTGGCTGGAAAAGGAGCCGAGTTCATATGTGCTGGACCGTGTGCGTTTCACCAGCCAGCCCTTGGAGGAACCGGAGAAAGACGAATACCTGACACAAATCCTGGAGATGGTGCATGCAGATCGAACGATTCTTTTTAGCACTGACTATCCGCATTGGGATACCGATTATCCGCAAACCACATTCCAGCGTCTTCCCGAAAATCTGAAGCAGCGGATCTTTCACGACAATGCCGCGGAGCTATTCGGATTGAAACCAAGCCATCACACTGGAGCGAGCCATGCTGCATAAAGTTGGACATCTGAGCGATATTCCCGAGGATGACGCATTAACGGTAGATGTGGAGGGTCGTCCGATAGGCGTATTCAAGGCAGGAGGCAAGGTTTTTGCTGTCAAGAATATTTGCCCGCACAAACGGGCGCCGCTGGCTCGGGGAACCGTGCAGGGGACCATGTTACCTACATCGTGCGCGGGCCAATACCAGTATGGAATGGAAAATCAGGTACTCAAGTGTCCCTGGCACGGGTGGGAGTTTGATCTTGAAACCGGGAAATGCCTGTTTGGTGTGAGCAACAGTCGCATCAAGACTTATGAGGTATCCATCCAGAATGACGAAATTTATGTGGATGTCTGAAGCGATAGTGCCTTCAAGCGAATCCGATCAAACAACCAGATTTAACAACGTTAAACGAGATTATGAGCACTTTCAAAAGATCTGAAAAATTCGAACGTGGGCTCAAAACCCGCCGAGACGTCCTGGGGGATGAATATGTCGACAGGGCTTTGAACAGCGCTACCGACTACAACTGGCCTATGCAGGCATTTGTCACTGAATATTGCTGGGACGAAATCTGGAATCGTCCAGGGTTAAGCCACAAGGATCGATCGATGTTGAACCTTGGAATGGTCTGTGCCCTGGGACGGACCAATGAACTCAAGGCTCACGTGCGCGGCGCAGTCAATAACGGCTGGACGCAGGAAGAACTTCGTGAGGTGTTTCTGCAGGTCGCCGTGTACTGCGGCGTTCCCGCCGGGGTTGACAGCTTTCGGGCAGCGCAGGAAGTGCTTAGGGAAATGGATCAGGCTGAAGATTCATGAAGACATTATTGATTAATGGGAAATGGCAGTCGTCATATGACGAACGTGTGATCGATGTCGACGATCCGGCAACAGGCCAGGTTTTCACGCAAGTGAGCAGGGGAGGACCGGCCGATATCGACGCCGCTGTGCAAGCAGCGCGCAACGCCTTCCTGAATCACTGGGCAAGCTGGTCTGCGCTGGAACGTGGACGATTACTGTGCCGGATCGGAGAGCAAATTCTATTGCACGCAGGGGAAATCGCAAAAATCGAATCAAGCGATACCGGAAAGCCCTTGCATCTGGCCCAAAACGATATTGCGGTTCTTGCTCGCTACTTCGAGTTTTATGGCTCCGCCGCCGACAAGCATCATGGCCAGGTGATTCCCTATGCCAATGGTTATAACGTTCAGGTGGTCCATGAGCCTCTGGGGGTAACGGCACATATCATCCCGTGGAACTATCCGTCTCAGATGTTTGGTCGTACGTGTTGTCCGGCACTGGCGGCAGGCAATGCGATTGTACTGAAGCCCTCAGAAGAGGCATGTCAGTCGGTGCTTTACATTGCCAATCTGATGCAGAACGCAGGCTTACCGGATGGGGTGTTGAACATCGTCACAGGCTATGGGTATGAAGCCGGCGATGCATTAGCGCGGCATCCTGATATCAATCTCATCACTTTTACGGGATCTCCAACCGTCGGTGCGCACATTCAGGCGGCCAGTGCGACCAATCAGGTCCCTTGCCTGCTTGAACTGGGTGGAAAATCCCCACAAATAGTGTTTGCGGATGCCAATCTGGGCAAGGCGATTCCCGCTATTGTCGGGGGCATAGTCCAGAATACAGGCCAGACTTGTTCGGCCGGTACGCGGTTGCTAATACAGCAAGAGATCTATGAAGAGGTGACCGTGCGTGTCGCTCAGGCTATCTCCTCAATTACGGCAGGCATGCCCGACGCTGGCATGCAGTGCGGTCCCATCATTACCCGAGCGCAGTTTGAACGCCTGAATACGCTTATCAAACGTATCGATCAGTCAGGCGTACCGCTTATTGCCAAAGGCAAGATTACTGATGTCCATGCTGGCGGATTCTTCGTGCCGCCTATGATGTACGGGCCAGTGCCTCGTGATCATGAGCTGGCTCATGCTGAGGTGTTTGGTCCGATTCTGGCAGTCATGCCTTTTGAGGATGAAGCTGACGCGGTACGGCTGGCTAATGATACTGATTATGGTCTGGTGGCAGCAATATGGACTGAAAACGGAGCGCGGCAGCAGCGCATGGCGCGCGCAGTGTCCGCCGGCCAGTTCTATGTCAATTGCTACGGCGCAGGCGGTGGCGTGGAATTGCCATTCGGCGGGCGAAAGAAAAGTGGTTATGGCCGGGAAAAAGGTTTTCAAGCGCTGGATGAATTTACTACGACGAAAACCATTGTGCATTGCTTCAGCGACTAAGGCTGTGCCCAGCAGGGGAGGTTTGCGTTTTTGTACAAATATGAAATATACCCATAGACAGTAAAAAATCAAGGAGACAGGTATGAGGAAAGTAATAAAAAGTTTTAATGCAGCGTTGTTGTTTATGATATTCGCGTTGTACTGCCATTCCCAGGTCTATGCGGCTTATCCTGAGCGTCCAGTCACATTGGTCGTGCCGCAGGCGCCTGGAGGGGCTTCTGACGCTTTGGCACGAATTCTGGCCCACAAGTTGTCAGAGCAATGGGGCCAGCCTGTCGTTGTTGAAAATAGAGCAGGTGCCGGTGGAAACATTGGGCTCAGTCATGTTGCCAAATCCAGGAAAGATGGCTATACCCTGCTGATGTCCTACGAAGGGACTCAGGCGATCAATGTCAGTCTGTATAGTGATCTGCAATATGATCCGGTCAAAGATTTTGTCGCAGTGGCAACCATTGCGACCGTTCCCTTTCTCTGTGTCGTAAATAACAACGTGAAAGCCAGGACATTCGAAGAATTCATCGCACTGGGAAAGTCGAAATCCAATATTACGTTTGGTTCGGCAGGCAGTGGATCGGTCAATCATCTGCTTGGTGAAATGGTGAACCTGGCGGCGGGCACGCATATGACTCATGTCCCTTACAAGGGAGCCAGCCCTGCTTTGGCCGATCTTCTTGGCGGAAGAATTACGGCGGTTTTCACCAGTGTTCCTTCCATAGCGCAACAAATTGAAAGTGGCAAGGTACGGGCGCTTGCGGTGACAAGCGCCGATCGATCCAAGCAGTTACCGACGGTCCCAACCATCGCCGAATCGGGCTATACCAATTTTGACGTCAATCCGTGGTTTGGCATATTTGCACCAAAAGATACGCCAGTTGAGATCGTCAATAAGATCAATGCGGACATTGGCGCCTTGCTGCAGAGCGCAGAGATGGCAAAAAGTATTGCTGCTCAGGGCGCCAGTCCGCTGGTTAGCACGCCGGTTCAATTTCAGTCCATGCTGGATCGTGATATTAAGAAATGGGCAACAGTCGTGCAGAAATCTGACGCAAAAGTCAATTAAGACAGCAAGATCCGAGGTTGACCTCTCGGCACTACTCTTTAGCAGGTTGATCGCATTTATACGTAAAGGAATAGATCCAGAATGAACGGAAATGTTGTAATCGTGGGCTCAGGGCATGCCGGGGTGTCTGTTGCGTTCAAGCTGCGTACTCTGGGTTTCAAGGGGACGATCACTGTGATAGGAGAAGACATTTACCTGCCTTACCATCGGCCTCCGTTATCGAAAAAATACATAGCCAATCTGGGGGATGAAGAGCGGTTATATCTTAAACCGGAAAGCCAATACAGGAGTGAGCAAATCGATCTTCGGTTGAACTGTCGTGTTAATGCAATCCATCGCTCCCAAAACCAGATTGAACTGGAAGACGGGCAGAGGGTCCATTACGACACTCTGGTACTTGCAACCGGAGCCCGCGCAAGGACACTGTCTGAAGAGCAGGGCGGCCGGGCACAGAACATTCATACACTTAGAAATCTGTCAGATGCAAAGCGCATACGAGATACGTTTACACCAAACAAAAATCTTCTTGTGGTGGGCGGAGGATATATTGGCCTGGAAATGGCTGCGGTAGCTCGAAGCCTAGGCTTGCAGGTTACGCTCATTGAGCGCGAGGATCGTATTCTCGGGCGCGTTGCTGCCGCGCAAACCGCGGCACACTTCAAAAGCCTTCATCAGAAGCATGGCGTTCGGATTCTTGAGGGAGTGGGTATTAACTATCTGGAACGGTCTGATGATCGGGTCGAAAAAGCTGGATTGAGTGATGGCACAGAGATCGACGTTGATGTCGTGGTAGTAGGAATCGGCGTCATCCCTGACGTGACGTTGGCAAAAGATGCAGGGCTGCAAGTGGCCAATGGCATTGTGGTGGATCACGCAGGGCGCACTTCAGATACGGCCATATATGCAATCGGTGACTGCGCCAGCTTTGCTTTTCGTGACCAGATGATCCGCCTGGAGTCCGTTCAGAATGCGGTCGACATGGCTGAGGTTGTGGCGCGGTCTATTACCGGGGCATCTGCCAGTTACGATTGCCAGCCATGGTTCTGGTCAGACCAATACACCACCAAACTCCAGATCGCCGGCCTGAATTTGGGTTACACCCACGTCGCGGTCAGGAGGAAAAATGATAGTTCTCTCTCTATTTGGTACTTTGCCGGGGAACGGCTGATTGCTGTAGATGCGGTTAATGATGCAAAGGCATTCATGACGGCGCGAAGATGGTTAAGCAGCGGCCAGAGCCCGGACCTTGACGGGATAGCCAATGAATCTCTTGAGTTAAACACACTGACCTTATCCGAAAAAACAGACCTGGTCACTTAGAAATACGGAAATCTACATGCCAAATATTATATTTATTGAGCCGGACGGTGTACGCAAATCGGTGAATGCCGAGATTGGCCAGTCCATTATGGAAGTGGCCGTCCAGAATGGCGTAAACGGTATTGATGCTGACTGTGGCGGCGCCTGCTCCTGTGCCACGTGCCACGGGTATATCGATGAAAAATGGCGCGACCGAATTGAAAGCGCCGATGCCGTTGAGCTCGAAATGCTGGATTTTGCCTATATGCGTGCAGAGGGATCACGATTGACCTGTCAGATTAAAGTGGTTGATGACATGGACGGTCTGCTGATTCGCCTTCCTGATGCTCAGGCTTGACGTTATTGCAATGAATCAATTACAGGAAAAATCATGAAAAAAAGCATCGCAGTTGTGGGTCTGGGAAACATGGGGGGACGCATCGCCAAACGGTTGTTGCAGCTGGGCCACGAAGTCGGCGTATTTGACACCAATAAGCAAGTGCTGAAGACGTTCGAGTCGCTGGGGGCAAAACCCTACGCAAGCCTCGCTTTACTTGGTGCAGGGCATGAAATCATTCTGACTGTTCTGCCCAATGCAGACCTCGTTCGGCAGGCCGTCCTGGGAACAGAGGGGTTATCCACTGGCATGCGAGTAGGGACTGTGCTGATTGAAATGACAACCTCGATACCTGCGGTTACCCAGGACATCGCAGCGGTGTTATCACGGCAAGATGTGATGATGATCGACGCGCCGGTAAGCGGCGGCGTTCAAAAGGCGGAAAATGGCACGCTAACCATCATGGTTGGCGGAAATGAGCAAACGGTGGAGCTGGTCAAGCCAATCCTAGATTTGATCGGTACGCAGATCATCCATGTCGGACGGATAGGCGCGGGACATACAGCGAAGGCGCTGAATAACCTTATTACCGCCACCACGCTTGCTATCACTTCAGAAGCGCTGGCATTGGGGGTGAAAATGGGCGTAGATGCGCAAAAACTGCTGGATGTTGTCAATTCCGGTAGCGGACGCAGCGCAGCAAGCGAAACGAAGTTTCCTCAACAGGTACTGTCCAGGGCGTTCAAACCGGGATTTTCCATGGCCCTTATGTCCAAGGATGTTGGCATCGCTGTTGATATGGCTCGTAGTGTCGGCTCACCGGTCTGGGTATCCTCTGCTGTTCAGAAACTTTGGCAATACGGAGTGGACAGTGGGCGTGGCCAGATGGATCACACGGCCATTGCCCTGACCATAGAAGAAATGGCCGAAGTTGAAATAAAGCCGGGCTGATATAAACCCCCCGCTCTATAGTCGGAATAACAGGGGTAGTGTGCCATTCCATCTATCCCGATTGTAATAATGCCAAGTGCCAACAATCGATTGTCTTCGGCCTGCTCTGTCAGTAAGATACTGTGATGTAAAGGAGTGGATATGTACTTTGACTATCGTTTGTGGCTGATGACCGCCGGCTTGCGCACCCGTATGGCAGGCGGGGTGCTGCTCGGCCTGCTGGCCTTGCTGGCGGGCATTGCCCGTTATGTCTTTCTGGGTCAGTTATTGTCTCGCGTGTTCGATCAGCAGCCCTGGCAGCAATGGCTGACGCCGGCGTTGTATGCGGTTGCCATGATACTGCTGCGCGCCTGGCTCGATCATCTGCGCACTGTCGAGGCTAACCGGTCTGCGGCCCGGATTCAGTTGACGCTGCGCGCCGGCCTGTATGATCGCATTGTCGATCTGGGGCCTGCCTGGCTCGGTAGCCAGCGTACCGGTGGTGTCATGCTGAGCGTCATCGATGGTGTCGAGCAGTTGCAGACCTTTTTTGGCCGCTATTTGCCTCAAGTCGCCATTTCGCTCATTGCACCCATTGCGATCTTTGCCGTGATTGCATTCTGGGACGTGCCTACCGCATCAGTCCTCCTTTTTGCGGCGCTGTTCTCGTTGCTGGCTCCTGCTGCCGTGCATGCCCTGGATCGGCGTGCCAGCCAGGAACGCGCGCAGGCACTCAGGGAGTTTGGAGAGGATTTCCTGGATGCGATGCAGGGCTTGCCTACGCTCAAAGCATTTGGTCAAGGAAAAAGTTTTGGCCTGCGGCTGGCTGAGCGAGCACGGCATTTGTCAGACAAGACATTCTGGGTCCTGTCGGTTAGCGTACTCACGCGCGGTATGAGCGACCTGGGTGTTGCCATGGGGGCCGCGATTGCCATCGCGCTGGGCGCAACTCGCGTGGTGCAGGGCGAAATGAGCCTGGAAGCGCTTCTGATTGTGTTGATGGCGGGCACCGAAATTTTTCGCCCACTGCGCGACCTGCGCTCGGTACTGCACCAGGGCATGCTTGGGCAGTCGGCGGCGGCCAGTATTCATGCGCTTAACGATGCGCGTCGCGTTAAGACAGCATCCGAGCGGGCAATCTCACCGATGGATCTGGAGCCATATATTCGTTTTGATAATGTGACCTTCGCATATCAACCCGAGCGCATAGCGCACCGTGACCTGAATTTCGAAATAGCTGCCGGCGAGCGCATCGGTGTCGTCGGGCCTAGCGGCGCAGGTAAATCCACCATTGTTCGGTTGCTCTTGCGCGAAGTGACGCCGCAGAGTGGCCACATATTCCTGGGGGGATACGACGTGCGGGATCTGTCCGAAGAGGCATTGCTATCGCGCATCGCGCTGGTGAGTCAGGACATTACCCTGTTTCACGGCACCCTGAGCGAGAATATACGGCTGGGCCGCCCCGATGCAACACCGGAACAGGTGCGCACGGCCGCCCGATCGGCCAATATCGACGCATTCATTATGACGCTGCCTGATGGTTACGAGACGCAGGTGGGTGACCGTGGACTCCAACTGTCTGGCGGACAGCGGCAGCGTGTCGGTATCGCCCGAGCGCTATTGCGGGACGCGCCGATCCTCATCCTGGACGAGGCGCTCTCATCTGTCGACGCCCAGAACGAGTTCCTGATCCAGGAGGCGCTGGACCGGCTGATGGCAGGAAGAACCACGTTGATCCTGGCGCACCGTCTGGCCAGTGTGATTAATGCCGATAGAATCCTGGTGCTGGAACAAGGGCGGATTGTGGAGTCTGGATCCCACAAGGCATTGATGCAGCAAGAGGGGCTGTACTATCGATTGATGCGGGAGCAGACCAGTGTCAGCCAGATCTCGGAAAAGGCCGATACGCAGGCTGATCCCATAGCGCCACCACACCGCGCCAGCGCTCCCAGGCCACGGTCGCTGGAGGAAGATGCAGTCCGGGTGGGCTGGTCAGACGTACTGGCTACACTGATGTCGGTGGTCAAGCCCTGGCGCCTGACGCTGGTTGCAACCATCTTGCTCGGCGTGGCACGGGTGGCCGCTTTTATCGGCGTGGGTGTGCTGAGTGCGCTTGTTGTCGCCGCGCTGCGCAATGGCCAGCCAACCCAGATGCTGATCATTGCGCTGCTGGTCGTTGCACCGCTGGCTGCGTTATTCCACTGGCTGGAGTCCTGGCTCGCGCATGCCATGGCTTATAAACTGCTGGCCAACATGCGGATCGATTTGTATGACAAGCTCGAGCAGCTTGCGCCAGCGTATCTGCTGGAACGCCGTTCAGGGGATCTGGTATCCCTGGCCACGCAGGATGTGGAAATGATTGAATACTTTTATGCTCATACCATCGCGCCGGCGATTGTATCGGTACTTGTACCTGCTACTGTACTAGGATTCCTGGCAATCTATAGCTGGCCGATCGCGCTGGCCTTGCTGCCGTTTCTTGCCTATGCGCTATTGTCTCCGGTGCGCAGCCGACGACGGATTGATGCGCTGGGGGAGCAGGCGCGTCAGTCCCTTGGCCAAATGAGTGCGCATCTGACCGACACGATTCAGGGAATGGCCGATCTGACTGCCTTTCAGGCTACCGCACACCGGCGCAAGCAGTTTTTGGATATTGCCCAATCATACAGCCGCCAAAGGCAAGCCATCTTGAATGATTTATCGGCGCAGAGCGCCTGGTTCGAGTTGGCGATGGGGCTGGGCGGATTGGCGGTTGCCGTTACCGGTGCCTTGCTGGCCAATGCCGGTGCGCTTGATCCGACCATGGTCCCATTGCTGGTGCTCGTGGCGGTCGCAACGTTTCTGCCTGTATCCGAAATATCACAGGTAAGCCGCCAGTTGGCTGATACCGTGGCCGCCAGTCGTCGGCTGCATGTGGTGCATCAAGAGCCTGTTCCTGTCAGGAATGGGCCGGGCCGGCTGGTGCCCACAGCGCAAGGGCTATCGATCAACTTCGATAAGGTAGGCTTTCGGTATACGCCGGTCTCGCGCCTTACGCTGGATGGGCTTTCCTTTTTGCTCCCGCCCGGTACAACTACCGCACTGGTTGGCGCTTCCGGGGCTGGCAAAAGCACCATTGCCAACTTGCTGCTGCGATTCTGGGACGTCAGCGCGGGAGCAATTCGCATCGGTGACACCGACATCCGCCAACTCGAACTGGATAACCTGAGGGATCATGTTGCCCTGGTCACACAGGACACCTATTTGTTTAACGACACGCTGGCAGCAAACATACGGCTCGCCCGTCCGGATGCAAGTGAAGCCGAGGTACGCAACGCGCTGGCATCTGCAGCGCTATCAGCGTTCGTTGCCTCGTTGCCGCAAGGCCTGGACACGCTCGTTGGTGAGCGCGGCACGCAACTGTCTGGAGGGCAACGACAACGTATTGCCATCGCACGTGCTTTTTTGAAGAACGCGCCCATTTTGATACTGGATGAGGCGACCTCACATCTGGACAGCCTGAGTGAAATGCAGGTACGAGATGCGCTTACTTTGCTGATGCGTGAGCGTACTACCCTGATCATTGCACACCGCCTGTCGACCATTCGCGAGGCTGACCAGATCCTGGTTCTGGATGATGGAAAACTGGTTGAACAGGGTACACATGATGCATTGCTTGCCCAGTATGGCCCATACGCGCGCTTGATCCGGCATCAGGAGCAGGGCATTGTTAGCTGATGCAGGTTGTCGCGTGGTAATGCCTGTTCTGACGTTATTTGCTAGCAAGGTGAGGTGAGAGCTTGAGGGAGGCGTGATGAGCAACAGTCCGGACATTTTTGTCCAGATTCTGTACAAATGGGACGAAGCCAACGAGCAGACTGCAAACTTGCGGCCGGTCAACAGCATAGCGGCCTTGCTTACCTGGACGGTTCTGCCGCTTCCCATTGACGAATGCGTTCCAGAGCCGATTATGCGGGCGGTTACAGAAACCGCGACGACAAGCGGCACACTTGCTTTTCGGCTGCTTTTTAACGCAGACCTCCCAGATGGTCTGACGGTGCATCCGGCGCCCCGAGCCTGGTTCGGAAGGAGAGTGGTGGAGCGCTTGTTCCATTGCTGGCCTGCGGATATTGCAACTGCTACCACTCCTCATGCGGCAACCGAAATGTTCTTTCAGAATTGGCATTTGCAGGATCAGACTGCACTGGTACAGCGTAATGACACGCTTTCCCGCGAGACCATGGACCACTTAAGGCGCACGCGAGACTGGCGCGGTCACGACTTTCCGGCAGATGCGCGGGTTTTGATCGCGCCGGCCGTCGATGGAGAGGGCGTTCTGTTCGTCGCTGCGGATGCGCACGAGCTTGAGCGTGCTGTGCGTGCCGTCGCCGATAGGCTGAGAGATGAGGGGCTAGTGGTCACCATCGAGCATCGGGGCGAGTGAATTAGCCTTTTTCCAGCAGCCTGACATAAAGGGGCTTTTGACCCAATAGGTCGACAAATCAAGTTGGATTATCGGTCTTCAGGTCTCTTTCATGAAAAATTGTTATACAAGGTTTTTTTCCTGAGATATCCCTCTATTCCATGCTTGCCATCTTCTCCTCCGATGCCGCTGAGTTTGTAGCCGGCGTGAAATGCGTGTACGCTCTCGCCGGCACCACGGTTTACAAAAATCTCGCCAAACTCCAGTTCCGCAAGACAGCGCATAATGTTTCTGTTGCTTTGCGTAAATACGTAAGCAGACAACCCGTACTTGCTTTGGTTGGCAAAGGTAATCGCTTCATCTAGCGAAGATATCCTCATTATCGGTGCAATGGGTCCGAAGGTTTCCTCCTGCATTATTTCCAGATCATTTGACGTCACTTCCAGCACCGCCGGATAGAACCAGTTCCCGTTGGCATGTGCGGGAGCAGGTCTGGAACTGGCGTTTAAATCGAGCAATACCTTCGCCCCTGAGCGACAGGCACGTTCCAGTATCGCCTGCAACTTGCCAACCTCCGGCTGGCTGGCCCTTGGGCCCAAATCTACTTTCCCCAGCGGATCGCCAATCCGCAGATTGCGAACTGCATCAACAAATTTCTCTACAAATTTTTCATAAACCGCATCTTCTATATACATACGATCATTTGCAGTGCAGACTTGTCCCCCATTGACAAACTTCGCTTGAATTGCTGCCTGCACTGCCTTTTCCAAATCCGCGTCCGCCAGTACGATAAAAGGGGCTTTACCGCCCAGTTCCAGGCGAATGGATTTAATATCATGGCTGGCCGCTGCGTAAATTTCACGGCCAGCCCTCACGCTCCCTGTCATGGAGACCAGACTGACGTTTGGGTGTGTGACCAGATGCTCGCCAACTGAGCGACCAGCTCCGGTGACCACGTTCAGGACACCGGCGGGAATGCCCGCCAGGCGTGCGAGTTCAGCCAGGGCGAGCGCTGTTAAGGGAGTGAGCTCATGCGGTTTGATAACAATCGTGTTTCCGGTGACCAATGCCGGTCCCACTTTTCTGGTAAACAGTGCTATAGGAAAGTTCCAGGCAGTGATCCCTGCGACGACACCATAGGGAACGCGGTGGATCGTGATAAATTCGTCTCTGGTATCCCCTGGCAGAATTTCTCCTTCCAGGCGACGCGCAGATTCGGCGGCGTGCTGCAGAAAGGAGATGGCAAATGAGACCTCTGCACGCGCTTCTGCTAGCGGTTTTCCTTGTTCTTGCGTAAGAAGCAGGGCAAGCTGCTCAAGGTGAGTGTCAATCTGCTCGGCAAACGCATATAAATGGCGCGCGCGCTCGGGAGCCGGGGTGGCTGACCATGCCGGAAATGCCCTTAGCGCAGCTGAGACCGCGGCATCTGTCTGGGGCACCGAGGTTTCATTGATTTGACCGATTTTCTGACCATCAACGGGATTGTTTACGGCAATAGTGTCGCCGTCTGCAAATACCCATTGATTCTCGATGAAAATGTGTTGCTCTGCAATGCCGAAGCATTCCGATAATATACTCATTACTATCTCCTGGTTTATCTTCCCTCGAAAGCTGGTTTGCGCTTTTCCTGGAATGCTTTTCGCCCTTCGATTCTGTCATGACTGTCGCGAAGAATTCCAAATACAAATGCCTCATGTTCAATCGCGTGGATCAAAGGCATATCCATTCCATCTTCCACCAGCTTTTTAATTGCACGGACCGAAAGTGGCGCATTCGCCGCAATGCGATTGGCCATGGCGATCGCCTCAGACATCAGTTCGGCTTCGTCCACGAGATGACTAACCAAGCCAATGCGATGTGCCTCGCAGGCGTCGACGATGCTTCCGGTCAGGAGCATATGCATGGCGTTGGAAAGCCCGATGATTCTTGGCAGACGCTGTGTCCCAGCTCCTCCCGGGATACTGCCAATGCATACTTCAGGCAGGCCGAATTTTGCATTTTTGCTGGCAATGCGCAGGTCACAAGCCAAGGCCAATTCCAGCCCGCCGCCGATGGCAAAACCATTAATGGCACACACAATGGGAACTTTCACCTGGTCCATTCCGTCGAGCAGATGTGGAGTGGTCTCGACGCCAAATGTCAATTGCGCAATTCCTTCTTTTGGAGGCATTGTTTTTTTCAGATCAGATCCCGTGCAAAAGGCGCGTGTACCGGATGCGGTCAGGATAACGCAGCGCAGTTTGGGGTCCTGGCTGATTCTAATCCAGCAATCGCGTAATTCCGCCAAGGTTTCAGGGTCGATTGCGTTCATCGCCTCAGGTCGATTTAATGTGATGATGCCAACCGCATTCGTAACTTGATAAAGTAAACTCATCGTTTCTCCTTGAAATCCGGTTATTTGATAATGTTCGCAGTGTAATAAGTTTCGATTTGCTCGGCCGAAAAACCGTTTTTTTCAAGTATCTCCCTGGAATGCTGCCCGCAGGACGGTGGCATGTCGTGCGGTTGCGCATTGGACGACATGCTGTTCACCGGGAAACCGACTGTTTTGATAGGGCCGAATTCAGGATGATCAAAACTGGTAAAAATACTGTTGTGAATGGCTTGGGGGTGTAGTTCAACATCTGAGTATTGCGCGACTTTGGCGCATAGAATGTCTGCACTGCGCAATTTGTCCATCCAGTAGGTGGTTTTTTTCTTGCGAAATGCCTCATTCAGAATCTGTCGCATGAATTGCCGGTTCTCTACTCGTGACGAAGAACTGACCAGTCTTTCGTCGTTGGCAAATTCTGAAATGTCCAAGGCGTCACACAAACGTGACCAGCGATCGCCGTTATACGCAGCGACCATGATCCAGCCATCTTGAGTTTGAAAGGCTTCATTGGGGGCAGAATAGGGCGCTGCGCTGCCCAAGGGCTGTGGCAAACTTTTTTGATGAAAAAAATTTGTCAATGTCGTCTGCTGCAACACCAGCGCGGCGTTCATCAGGCTGATGTCAATGTGGCCACCCACCCCACCTTTTGTTTTGTCCAGCAGTTTGGCAAGAATGCTCATGCAGGCCACATACCCGGTGGTGACATCAACGATAGGCGCCTGCACTTTGCATGGCTCCTGAACATCTGGGTGGCCAATCAGGCTCATGAGGCCGGTGTCCGCTTGCAGGATGCCATCGACGCCTGGACGCTCCGAAAACGGGCCCGACTGACCATACGCCGAAATAGAACAATAAATCAAATTCCGCCGGGTTTCAGCTAGCCGTTCGTAGCCAAGACCCAGTCGATCCATGACACCGGGCCTCAGACTTTCAACCACGATCTGGGCATTTGCACAAAGTTGCCTGGCCAGATCGCGACCCTGTTCTTTTTTCAGATCAATCACAATGGATTGCTTGTTGCGATTGAAACCATAATAGGCAGTGCAGTCCTCTCCGATCCAGCCAGGTCCCAACTTACGCCCAAGTTCTCCTCCCGGAGGTTCTACCTTGATAATCTCTGCCCCCATGTCCCCCAGCAGCATGGTACACATTGGCCCTGCTCCTACGTGGGTAAAATCAAGTACTTTGACGCCTTCAAGAATCTTCCTAAACATACATGCCTTTCCATTCGGTTGAATTATTGCTTTGTGGACAACTTGTTGTCTTCTGCGACTTTCTGCCATAGAGCGAGATCACTGTTGATGATTTTGGCAAGTTCCTCCGGTGTGCTTTTACTGATTTCAAAGCCTTGCTCGGACAGCTTCTTTTGTACGTCCGGCGAATCTAACGCATCATTGATTGCGGCATTTAGCGAATCAATTTTTTCTTGCGATGTCCCGGCCGGAGCCATAACGCTGAACCACAGAGACGCGTTGTACTTGCTCATATCCCCTCCCTTGATTTCGCTGAATGCAGGGACGTCGGGTAGTACCGAAGTGCGTTTGCTTCGCGCCACGCCCAGGGCGCGCAGAGATCCATTCTGGATTTGAGGAAGAACTGACCCCATGGAGCCAAAAGTTGACTGGATCTGTCCCCCAATCACGTCGGCTACGGAGGGGCCTGTCCCTTGGTAGGGAACATGTGTGATGTCAATTTTGGCCAGGCCGGCCAATAATTCTCCTGCCAAGTGCTGAGGTACGCCAATGCCCGGGCTGCTGTAGTTAATTTCGTTTGGATGATTTCGTGCGTAAAGAATGAATTCTTCCATTGTTTTGTAGGGCATCTTTGGATTGACGACAAAGATCATGGGAACTTCGGCAATCATTCCGACTGGAGCCAGATCTTTTTGAATGTCGAAAGAAGTTTTCATACCCAATGCGGGCTGGGTAGTAATCTGGCTACCGGCAATAAGAATGGTGTTACCGTCAGGCTTTGCATTGGCTACAAACGCGGTACCGATATTGCCGCCGGCGCCTGGTTTGTTTTCAACGATGACGTTACGATGAAGTTTTTCTGCCAGGCGGGGGGCCAACGTACGTGCCAGAATGTCATTGCCGCCACCCGGAGTGAACGGAACAACAAATCTTACGGGCGCACCATCTTGTGCGAGGGAAGCGGTTAGGGGGGTCAGAAAAGCGGATATTGCAAATGCAGCGCGCAACAATCCCACTCGAGAGAGATTCCCGATCATTTTTGTCTCCTGTTTGGTTTTATGCTAAATGGTTACCTGAGTGTTATCAGGGTGTTTCATAGAGCCGTCTTCGGCCCGCTATCAGGTGTTGCCTGAAGCTTTCGATCACGCCAGGCGTATCGTGATTAAGTATTTTTTCCAGGATTTCGCTGTGTTCATCGTGAATTTGATGAAAGCGGGCCGGTTCGCCAAGGTCCTGAAAGTTAAATGGCGTTTTGGCCCATAGCACACGGACAAATTGCAAGGTTTGCGGGCTGTTCCCGAGTTCGTACAGCCTGAAATGAAACTTGACGTTTGTTGTCCGGATCCCAACATAATCACGGGCCTCCAGGGCATTGACATATTGCTTATGCAATGATGTCAGTTCCAGCAGGTCGGTATCCTGAATGTTATCCATGGCTCGCTCCACAAGAAATGTCTCCAGCATTAATCGCAGTTCGTAGACTTCAAGGACGTCGATACGTGATTGTTCGGGAATATAGATGCCCTTGTTTGGGTATACCTTCACATACCCTTCCATTTCCAAGGCTTTTAATGCTTCCCGTACCGGCGTAATCGATACTCCCAGTCTGTCTGCAATGTCCTGCTGTCTGAGGCGTTCCCCCCGCTTGTATTCACCGGCAATGATCTGTTCACGTATTTGTTCGATAACCTGATCTTGCTTGGTCAGAATTGGGCGGGAGTAATCCATAAAAATTAAAATCCTAGTCGGAAAGCTCGAATCGGGGGAGCACGAATCCGTCTGGCATCGTCGCGTAGACCAGTCTGACTTTACGACCAATCCAGGATGCTTCAGGTTGTCGGCCTTGCAAGTTCGAGATTATAACTGGACCTTCTTCCAAACGAACAGCAATCACATTGTGCGGTGCAGGGTACGCTTCGAGATATTGGCGGTGAAAGATGATCCAGGACAGAATTTCTCCTTTGCCCGATACTGATACCCAGTCAAAATCGGCGGACAATGACTGATCGCACACGGGGGCGGGCGGATACAGGTACTTTCCAGAGTTGCGACTGCGTTGTAACTTCATGTTGCAGCCTCGGATGCTGTCCCATAGCGGCTCATCGTACAGACCCATAACCGGGCGGGGTGTTTGTGCAATAACATTCGTCATAATCATTTCCCATAAATAATGGAGACGGCCTTGCCAGCGACATCAGATGTGTAATGAACCCGGTTGCACCCGTGCACTTGGCGATCGCCACATTCGCCACGCAGTTGTCGCACCGACTCAATCTGGTGAGCCCATCCTTGCATATAGCTTTCCGACAAATGCCCGCCACTTGTATTGACGGGAAGCTTGCCTCCAGGGCCAATACCAGTTTCTGCGAGAAATTTTGCGGCTTCGCCTTTCCTGCAATAGCCATATCCTTCCAGGGCCAAGGGGATGTGTACCGAGAAACTGTCATAAACTTGCAGTATGTCGACGTCCTCAGGCCCAATTCCAGCCATGGCGAAGGCCTGTTTGGCGCAATCTTCCTGAGCAGGGTGATAGAACTCGGTCAACCTGGGCTCCAGGCTGGTCGCTTTGCTGTTTAAATCCCGGCGACCCAAACCCTCGATATATACCGGTTTTTGTTTCATTGTTCTGGCTTTTTCTGCGGTGGTCACGATGAGTGCCACGCCACCGTCATTAATCATGCAATAGTCATACAGGCGCAGCGGTTCACAGATATATGGCGCGTCTAGATAATTCTCTATCTCTATGCGCTTGCGCATGACTGCATTGGGATTTTGCGACGACCATTCGCGCTGCGCGACTGCGACGCGGGCTAGATCAGATTCGCCAAATCCGGTTGCATGTTTATAAGCCTGAAATGTGAGTGCATAGAGTGCGCCCTGCGAGGTAAGCCCCCAAGGGGCATGGTAAATATAAGAGAGGAATGCATCTCCACCCATGGCCTGCGGCCCACCATACTGGATTTGGCCGGAACGCTGGTCGTTCCCGTACACCAGAGCAATTGTTTCGGCCATGCCGGATTCTATGGCCATTACCGCTTGTGCGACTGACAGTACAGCATCTGCCTGGTCTCCCCATTTTGGGTCGATGCCGAGTATTTCAGCCATCCGTTCATAGGCAGTAGTAGGTCCAACAATCAGACCGTCTAATTCAGTTTTTTCAATTCCAGCATCGCTCAAAGCATTTATCAACGCATCCGCGGCATATCCGTAACTGTCGTTGGGTTTTTCATTGTTGCGGACTCTTGCCCAATCTTTTACCCAATCAGTATGTCCAATACCGACGATGGCTGCTGACCGCCGGCGGTGGTCAGTACTCGTTTTCTCGTTTTGACTAATCATGTCTGTCCTCCTTAGGCAATACTATGCCATGCATTAGGTATTTTATATAATATATTATAGTAACAAAATGTATATTGTAAAATTAGGTTCGAGATTAAATAGCAAACTATTTTCTGTGAAAGGGTGATCGGATGGGTCGTTCAAACTACGGAATATGCTGTTTGGCAGCTGTATATTTTCCAATTAAGCTGCACGAAACCTATCGGTTTACTGAGAGGCTTCGATGTCAGGGAGATCGCCGTTGGCAATAGGCTGCTAGCCGGCATCACGTCGTTCTGAGAAGGTCTTCCATTTGTTCGTCCCATTCGGATTGCGGCTGGGGGCGTTCCAGATGTATGTATAACGCGTTGTTTTTCTCGTTATTGTTTAGGTGCTTTTCCCGTGCATGATATATCCCGACCGTGGTGATACTATTCATCCCGGCTTGAGCCCAACCTTTGGCCTTGTCTATTAATTGGATTGGCGCAAAATTTCATTCTGAGCATTGGTCAAACCTGCCGCAGTTAATGGCCAGCCTCACATTTCAGGAAACGCGCTTGCTATATGGCTCGAAAAAATTATCAAAAATGTCTGACCAAGTGTTGTGCTCACTCCGTGTTCGCAAGTTTGATGAGCGGAATTCATTTGTTTTACACAAGACACCACTAATTGCCCATGAAAATGAGCCACAGGGAGCGTCCAGCAAATAATGATGAGGAAAAGTAGCGGGCAGTGCTTGCAAGAAGGGTTGATGCAGAATCTGCTAAGCCGTCCTGGGTGGCGAAATCAATTGGTGCAGATATGTTAAAGCAAAAAAAATCACTTGATTTTGGAGAATGAGTACTTGCTGCGAACAGCATTGCTGCGGGGTCTTTGTATAGGTAATATCAATTATTGCTGAGCGCGCCTTGTGCAGTTATAGTCAGATTTTCCTTTGATTGGGAGCTCCATATGAACCGTCGCTCACTGCCACTGAACGCATTGCGTGCTTTTGAGTCGGTGGGACGTCATCGCAGTTTCAGCCTGGCGGCCGATGAGCTTGGGGTGACGCATGGCGCAGTTAGTCGGCAAATTGGCATGTTGGAGTCATTGCTGGGGTTACGCTTATTTCGTCGCAGTCAGCCCATCGAGCTGACTGACGAAGGGGAAGCGCTCTTCGCTGGTGTGGCGCCTGCGTTTGATCGCTTATCCACTGCGGTTGACAATTTAATGTGCCCGGGCGGCCAGACGTTGCTGGTCAATGCGCCACCGACCTTCACGATGAAATGGCTGATTCCCCGGTTATCCGTCTTCCAGCACCGGCACAGCAAAGCAGAGATTCGATTAACTGCCAGTACGACCAGCATTGATTCGCTTAAGCTGAGTGATTTCGACGTTGTTATACGAAGGCTTCCAAAATCGCCATTGGATCTGCATGCGGAGCCTTTCTTGTCGGGCAAGCTCGTGGCTGTATGCGCTCCGGAACGACTTGAGGCCTGCCCTGTATTGCGCGCCGAAGATATAAAAAAACATCGCCTCATGGAAGCCAAGAGCAATGTGCACGCCTGGACGCAGTGGTTTGAGAAAGCGGACTGTGAAAAACCTTCTTCGACTGAATTTTTACGATTTGACGAAATGTTTTTCGTGGTGCAAGCAGCCTTGGAGGGCTTGGGTGTTGCGCTTGTTCCTCTTTCTCTGGTTGCAGACGATCTGGCTGCCGGGAATCTGGTTCTTGCATTTGATGGGCCCGATGTCAGCGCTGCTGATTATGCCTATGTTGTGACCCCTGGTGGTCACGGTCGTCCCTTGCTTCATGAGTTTTGTTCATGGTTGTCAGAAGAGGGTACGGCATCCAATCAGTTCGCATGCTCGGTTATTTAAACCCTCAATACCGACGCTAATAAAGCGGATCACTCAAACCGGCAGGGAAATGAATACACCCATTCTTTAGATGGATGCGGTGATCCCACGTACCCGCCGTGTACCGGGCCAAACCCCGGCTCTTCCTCAGCGTAATGCTTACCGCTTTGAAAAAAAGCAGGCCACGTTCGCGCCCCGCGTGTGGTTTAGCCAGCCATGAATTGCGGCTTGGTTTTCCCGTGAATACCTAAATTATTGTGAGATTAACTCACATCTTTCGATTTTTAGTCGATTTACCGTGCTTGCGGTTAAGTGCATCATAAGAACACTTCACACATTGTGTGTTACTAAAAATTAACATCTGCGGAGCGGATATGCTAAGTGGTTTTCGAGTGCTGGATCTTACCTGGGTGCTGGGGGGGCCGTTCGCCAGTCAGTTGCTTGCCCAGCTTGGAGCCGAAGTGATAAAGGTGGAACCTCTGGAGGGCGATCTTTCTCGCAGGGTATCCAGCCATTCGACGGTATTTGAAGGAGATTCTGGGTTTTTTCTTTCGGTGAACCGGGGTAAATCCAGTATTGCGCTGGACTTGAAGTCCGAACAAGGCCGGGCAGTTCTTTATGATCTTGTGCGCAAGTCCGATGCCATTATTTACGGCTTTGCTCCAGATGTGCCAAAACGTCTGGGGTTAGACAAGCAGTCATTGCTGGCCATCAATCCTAAAATTGCGATAGGACAATTAATCGGCCTTCACGACAAAGGTCCTTACGCCAAAGCGCCCGCATTCGATCTGGTGGTGCAAGCGATGAGCGGTGTGATGAGCATTACGGGCAATAAAGATGCCGAGCCCGTGCGACTTGGCTACCAGGCCGCCGACCTGACTGGAGGTTTGTATCTGGCGCTCGGTTGTGTGAGCCTTATGTTAAAGGCGCTGAAAACCGGCAGCGGTGATCTTCTCCAGGTCTCCTTGCTTGATTGCCAGCTTGCCATGCTGACGTGGCAAGCACAGAACTATTTTATTTCAGGCGTGATTCCCAAAGCCAATGGCGCACGCCATCCTGTCATTGCGCCCAGTGATATTTATCCATGCGCTGATGAACAGTTTATTGCCTTGTCTCCAACTGGCCAGCAGTTCTGGGAATCGTTCTGCCAAGCCATTGGTCGCGACGATCTGGCAAAAGATCCCAGATTTGATCACCCGGTACGTCGCATTGAGAATGTGGAAAGCCTGACACGCGAATTGAACCAGGTTTTTCAGACCCGCAAGGCGGCTGACTGGGCTGATCATTTATTCGAACAAAGAGTGCCCGCGGCGCTTGTAAACAATATAGAGCAGGCGACTTCGCAGCGCCTGGCGCATGAGCGCAACATGGTGGAAGAGCTGGTGCATCCCAAAACAATGGCCAGCCTTCGTTTTCTTGGCAGTCCTTTCAAGTTCGAAGGCGCCGAGCCCACTACGTATCCACCGGCTTTCGCAGAACATACGCGCAAAATTCTATCCCAAGTGTGCGGATATGAGGACCACCAGATTGATCAACTTATAAAAGCCAATATTATTTTTCAAGGAGATGTGAATGACCAGACCGAGTGATGTGAAACCAAGGGAAGGTGAGCTACCTGCTGCGTTGTATAACGACTGGAAGGTAGGGCAGGAGTTTGAAGCGCTGCCTTTCACGATCAGTCAGGATATTGTGCAAGAGTACATATCTGTGGTGAGTGCAGATGCGGGCAATTATATTGTTGACGGACGACAGGCAGCGCCACCTAACGTCGTGCTGGTATACATGATGGCAGTGATGTACCGGAAATATCCACCGCAGCAAGGTGGAATCATGATCGGCAATACGATCGAATTTCACCATCCTATCTGGGCCGATGAAGAAACCAAGGTAGTGGGCACCGGTCGAGTCACTGACAAGTACGAACGTAAGGGGTTGAAATATATCAAGTACGACGTTGAATTCAAGACCCCGGATGGCGTGCTGCTGGTAGCCGTAAATCACACGTCTGCATTCCCGAACTAAGTGAAATCCTAAATCAATAGCGTGTAATCGCTTTAAGGTAATTGAAAATGAGCAATCAAGAGCTGAAAAAAACCGTAAAACAGACGCAAACGTTGTTTGATAACTATGGGATTCTCAATGGAGATAATGATATTTTGCATTATGACGATGCTTATGCCAAAGAGCGCGGGTTCCGTGGAACGCTCGGGCATGGCCTGATGTACACGGCATATGTTTGTGATCTTGCCGCCAAAAAATTTGGGCGCGACTGGCATTATAAAGGCAGGCTTACGGTGAAATATGTAAGAGGCGTATGTCCCGGCGATGATTTGGTGACCACAATTACCGAGGACAACCAGGTGCACTGCAAATCGCAGTTTGATACGACGCTAGTCGGTTCCGTTGATCTGGCCTGACGCCACGGCTATGAAACCTTCAGCCAAGCAGACATATACGCGCACCGGCGCCTCGTTTACCAAAGAGGTCAAAGTGCGTGGCCGGGACCTCGTCAACGAATTGATGGGGTCCGTAAATTTTACGCAGATGCTGTATTTTCTGACCTGCGACCGTATGCCCACACGGGTTCAGTGCGACATCCTGGACGCCTGCCTGGTAACATTGATGGAACATGGATTGACTCCATCAGCGGTCATTACCCGGCTGATGGCCATGAGTGTTCCAGAGGAGCCTCAAGTGGCGATTTCATCTGGTTTGCTGGCAATCGGCAGCGTCTACGCCGGCACGACCGAGCAATGTGCGGCGCTGTTGTTGGAAATAGAACAAGGGGTAAAAGACACAGAAAACGCCGATGCGGTATTGCAGAATATTGTCGGGCAGTATAAGCGGGAGAGACGCCCACTGCCTGGCTTCGGCCATGGGACGCACGCACCCGATGACCCCCGTGCGCTACAGCTGTTCAAGATCGCATCCGAATTGGGTTGTAATGGTGGGTATGTGCGACTGATTCAGCGTCTGGGATATGAGGTGGATAAACAATATGGCCGCCATATAACGATCAACGCGACGGGGGCGATTGCCGCGCTTTTATTGGCGATAGATGTTCCGGTTGCGGCCATAAGGGGGTATTCCGTCGTTTCGCGCGCCGCAGGGCTGGCTGGCCATTACCTTGAAGAGCTTGAAAACCCTTCTGGCAAAGCGATATGGGCGGCCGCAAAGCAGGTCGTTCCCTACCGTGAATAGGCCAAGAGTCTATCTGTCTATCGTCTTTGAATACGGGTGAGGCTTGATCAGGGGCGGGTGATGAACCGTGCATAGGACTGCCAGCCAATAAGCTGCTCCATGTCTTTAAAGTGCAGCCTCGGCAACATTGCCGCCTCCAGCCACCTGTCACGATATCGATCGACAGATGGCATTCTCTCGATCGCCCCGTCTCATTTTCCGGTTTCGCTTGCTATTGAACGGTTGCTATGCCGGCTCGTTTAATGACGGCCCGCCATTTTTGCGTATCAGATTGAATAAGGTCGGAGAACGCTTCCGGTGAGCTGCCAATTGCTTCGCCGCCAATGGTTGCCATGATCTTTTGCTTGACCTTGGGATCAATCACAATATCGTGGATCGTTGCGCTCAAACGATTTATGATTTTTGGTGGTGTGCCCTTGGGGGCTATTAATCCATACCATACTGAAGCTTCGTAACCGGGAAGGTTCCCGGCTTCGGCTACGGTTGGAATTTCAGGGTGACCCGAAAGGCGGTCTTTTGATGTTACGCCAAGAATACGCACTTTTCCCGTTTCAGAAAACGGCAGCAGGTCATTGCCGAAGACGACCTGGATAATGCCGGAGGACAGATCTGTGTTGCGCGCTGATGTGGCTTTATATGGGATCTGAAGCATATTGATATTGGCCATGTCATTAAACAACTCTCCGGCCAGATGTGATGAGGTGCCGTTTCCGGACGAACCATAGTTCAGCTTTCCTGGTTTCTGTTTGGCCATTTTTATCAGCTCTTGTACCGAAGTGACGGGCAGGTTGACATTGGTGCCAAGAAAGAAAGGCGTTGAGGCCACAACGGTTATCGGCGCGAAGTCTTTGATGGCGTCATATTTGAGCGCGGGCATGATGGTTGGATTGATCGATAAGGTGGTTACTGTTGCCATCAGTATCGTGTATCCATCAGCAGGTGCCCGGGCGACATATTCGGCTGCCAGTGCCGTGCTGGCACCAGGACGGTTTTCGACCACTATCGGCTGCCCAAGCTTGTTGCCCAGCTGCTCGGCCACGATGCGCGAGAGGGTGTCGGCCGCCCCGCCAGCGGCATGTGCAGATACCAGTCGGATGGGTTTGGTTGGATAATCTTGTCCAAGAACAATACTTGAACTGGTGGCCAAAATGGCTGCTACGGCTAATTTTGGGATGCTCGCCTTGATCCGGCTGGGTGCTTGATGTTGATTGCGCATTGGTCTTCAATTCTCCAGTGAGCAGCTGCGGTTTTTAAAAACAGCGCTGATTTTCCATCCATATATCATGGGTTTTATTAGTTAGTAGTTATGGTAGGGACCACTGGGTTGAGCTGCAAACGAATTTTATGCAGTGGCTTGTCAGTTTTTTGCATACGACCGGACTTTGCGGTGAAAACCAGAATTCAGGCCAATGTGGTGGTGCTACGGCAATATTTAGAATGACTTCGTTTTCAAAATATAGTAAACTAACTTAACTAAATGAGTTGTCTGTTATCTATCTCTATCTACAGGAGCATTAATATGGATTCACCGAAAATGATCCCGAGGCTTGCTGGCCCGGATGTTTGGGATGGCAAGGATATGCAACACGACAACGGATGGCTGGTTCCATTGAATTCGACAGAGCTTACGGAGCTGGATTTGAATGTAAAGTCCTTGACGCGGTATTATGATGACCCGACGTCTATTACCCGCGAGCATCTGGACTTGCCAGCGCTCTCGAACAGGTTTAAAACTATTCAAAGAGAGATAGAAGGTGGGCGGGGTTTTCAAGTCTTGCGCGGCTTACCAGTCACATCGTATAGCTTGGAGCAAAATAAAGCACTTTTTTGGATACTGTCTCTGTTGTTGGGTGATCCACAAACGCAGGACAAGGCGGGAAACCTCATGCACAGTGTGACAAATACCGGGAAAAGTGTCTATCAGGATAGTTCAACCAGAGGCTACGAAACAGACAGTGAACTGACATTTCACAATGATGGTGGAGACGTATTCATGCTGTTGTGCCTGAAGACGGCGGCGTCTGGCGGGGTTAGCAAACTGGTCAGTGTTGCCAATCTTTTTAATCGGATTGTCGAGCGTAATACTGAACTGGCAGATGTTCTGTGTCAGCCTTTTTGCTTCGATTCTAGAAATCAGAATGTGAACGAACAGCGCCTGCAGGTGGTGCCGATTATGAATTTTCATGACGGAAAAATGAGTGCGCTGTACAAGCGCCAGTATATCGAAACGGCGCAGCGCTTTCCTGAAACCCCCAGGCTGACTACGGAACAAATTCAGGCACTTGATCTGCTTGACGAAATCTGCAACGACAAGGATGTCCAATTGTCCTTTTCGATGCAACCAGGAGACGTTCAGATCGGAAATAATTATTCGATTTTACATTCCAGAACCAAGTATCAGGACCACGCCGATCCTGAGCAGAAGAGGTATCTGCTGCGGACATGGCTAACGTTGCCGAATGGCAGGCCGTTGCCTCGCGCATTTGAAGGCACCCGTGAGTTTGGTCAATCTTATGCTGCCAGAATGAGGACCTGATCTGGCTGTCACTGTGGCGGCTATACAGCTTAGGCTGCGTACAAATTAGAGTACTAGTGTTAGTCTGATACTATATCGTTTTAATTGCTCTCGCGTGTATATGATATCAGCCCAAGACTTTGAGAAATTACGCAGTTCGAGGCCCAAGGGTCTGAGTAGGCTGCTCCTGGTCGCCCGGAGAAATTTTGTTGACGAGATCAATAAGGGTATTTGTGATTCGGGCTTGCCGCCGGTCCCAGGCTCTTGCCTGACGATTTTGCCCTACATTGACCTGGAAGGCACGAGAAGTTCGGAAGTGGCAAACCGAGCCGGCATGACCAAGCAAGCCATAACCCAAAAAATGAACCAAATGGAGGCATTGGGCATCATTGAAAAGAGACTCGATCCAAATGATGCTCGTGCCGCACTGGTATGTTATACGGAATTAGGAATTTCGTATTTGATAAAAATTCACGAAATTGTCGAACTCATCGAAGACAAGCTCGGTAGCGAGCTTGGTGAAAAAAAAATGAGAGATTTAAGGTTTGCCCTGGAATTCATGGCATATGAATGGGATCAGAAAATTAATCTTAGATAAACTGACTATGTGCTGGTCTGGTCCACATCACTTTACTTGACTATCAACTCAGGATGCAGACGTGCGAAATTTTGAATCCTAATCGACTCCTGGTCCATAAAGGTTTCCAGCTCTTCGGGCGTTGTGGCTTTGGGAATAAACCCCTGGCTTTCGAGTTTTTTGGAAATATCTTCATCTTTGACGAATTGATGGCTGATGGCCGTCATTTTTTTTATGACTAAGTCAGGCGTTGTTTTCGGGGCAAATAGTGCATACCAGTTATAAAACACCGCTTTGGGGTCAACACTTTCTTTAAGCGTTGGCGTCTGCGGCAGGGATGCGCTACGTTGGTCCGAGGTAATGGCTATGGCTCTGAGTTTTTTGGATTTAATGAGTTCCAGCACCACAGGTATATTTGAAAAAACCAAATCGACTTGGCCTCCTACGGTATCTGCGGAAGCCTGGGCTCCACCTTTATAGGGGATATGCTTGAGAGATGTCCCCAAATAGTCATTGACCAAGTCAATTTGTAGAAATAAAGAGGCGCTTGCGATGGTGTATTTTTCTGGATTTTGTTTCGCTCGCTTCACCAGATCCTGTATATCTGTGGCCTGAAATTGCGGATTGGCCGCGATCACGCCAGGCAGCATGCTGATGAGACTAATCCCTTGCAGTGATTTGCCCCGCTCGAACGGCGGTGCAGGCCCAATAATCGGGTTTGTGACAAGGGTGTCTACACCAAATAGCAGAGTATATCCATCCGGTTTGGCTCTGGCAACGTTTGAACTACCAATATTGGTCCCAGCTCCGGGGCGATTTTCCACAATGACGGTCTGATTTAGCCTGCGGCTAGCGAAGTCGGCAAATTGTCTGGCAATAATATCAGTTGAACCGCCTGCGCCGTAGGGCACCACCAGTGTGATGGGTTTTTGAGGCCAATTGTCACCATTACTATCAGCAAACGAAAAATTGCTGAACACCAATAGCAACGCAATTGAAATAACTGATCGCGTCATTCGTAGTCTCCTGTCTGTTCAAAATAATTTTTTGTGGTTCAGTTTAGATTCCGCTCATAAAATAGTCAAGTATGTTTAATAAATTGCATATGCATTTCGGTTGGGCTGATCTTTGAGGAGGCCAAAAATCCGCAATGACGACCATCGGCATGAATTCTTGCGTATTCCCCTACGTCATGCAGTTGGCAGAATGTTGCGGCTAATGAGAGCGACGGAATATTCATGGTTTTGACAAACAGGATAGGCGGGCAAGCAGACGTTTGTGATAATCGCTGCTCCAATTCCTATCAATCTCTACCGCTCATGGCGACGTACACTTCAGCTCATTAAAATCGACTATTTAAAATTTAACTTTAATGAGTGAAATTTTTTTTGCTTTTACTTTGCTTTGTCTTTAAACAATAATAAACAGTAACAAAAGGTGGCAACATCGCCGTCGATCATTTTAATGACAGCGCCTTTTGCTTGGATCCGGATTTATTTATTTCAAAAGTAATTCAAGGAGAAGGCAAAGATGTGCAAAGCAAGAAGCGTATTTACGCGGCTGATTTTTCGCAGTATTGCCGCCTGTACCAGCTGTTTTCTAATCGGCGCCCCGGCGCTTGCGGGTAACTGGCCAAGCCAGCCTGTGCGCCTGATTTCTCCTTTTCCCGCAGGCGGAACTGCAGATATTCTGTCTCGATCATTGGGGCAGGAGCTGAATGAGCAATGGAAGCAGACGATTGTCGTGGAAAATAAGGTTGGTGCGGGTGGTGCCGTGGCTGCATCACAGGTGGCCAGGGCCCGGCCAGATGGGTATACCATGCTGATGGTTTCCGGGAGCATGCTTACGGTAAATCCCAATTTATACAACGATCTTCCTTATCGTGTCGGCGATTTCAAAAATGTCAGCATTGTTTCCACTGGTCCGTTTGTTGTGGCCGCAAACAAAAAGGTCCCTGCTAACAATCTTGTAGAGCTGCTCTCTTATATTCGGCAGAATAAATCGGGCGTCAATTTTGGATCGTCCGGGGTGGGGAGCCAGACGCATATGGCATCCGAGATGTTGATGCATACGACCGGCAGCAAGATGACGCACATTCCTTATAGCGGTGAAACGCTCGCGCTAACAGACCTGATTGCAGGCCAGATTCAGGTGGTGACAGGAAATCTGGCTGCACTCATGCCTTTTATAAAGTCCGGTGATGTAAAGGCAATCGCGGTTACCAGTAGCGAACGATCCGCTGCACTTGCAGATGTCCCTACGGTAAAAGAGCAGCTTGATAAGGAATTCGATTCCCAGGGATGGTTTGGTGTGGTTGTGCCGAAAGGTACGCCAGACGAGATCGTGGAAAAGATGGAGCAGGGCATCAAAACCGCAATGGCTTCCGAACGCATGAAGAACAAATTCCAGGATCTTGGCCTGACGGCAGCAGAGCAGGGACAGGAGTATATGACGCAAAAGATCACGAATGAATTGGCATCCTGGAAGACCATAATCGCAGAGCAGAAAATCAATCCAAAGTGAGCCAGTCAGTTAAAGGACAAATTGCAAGTTTGATAGCAATGAGCCTTAAACGAGGCAACCACTGATGGCACAATGAACCAAAGTGCGACAAATTGAAGAGGGAATACGCCTTGATATCGGCTATGCGAGAAACGATATTTCAGAGGCCAGGGTTTTAAGATGGCCAGCCGTCGTGGGGCCGCCACCGTTTAATTTTTTGAAGGTAATCGTGTTTATGCTAGGTGCTCATCTTGTTACAGACGCATTGCAACGTGCAGGTGTCAAAACGATATTTAGTTTGTCAGGCAATCAGATTATGCCTATCTACGATGCCTGCATCGATGCCGGCATCCGCATTGTGCATGTGCGTCACGAAGCGGCTGCGGTTTATATGGCTGATGCCTGGGCCCAGCTGACGGGGCAGATCGGGGTTGCGCTGGTCACTGCCGCACCGGGCATTACCAATTGTTTGTCACCCGTGTTCTCAGCCCGTCTGGCTGAAAGCCCCGTCCTGCTGCTCTCGGGCGATTCCCCTATGGCGCAGGACGGCATGGGTGCATTCCAGGAGCTGGACCAGACAGAAGTGACAAAAAAGCTCGTAAAACAATCCATGCGGTTAAAGTGCGTCGATGAGATAGATCATGACATTACATCGGCAATATCTTTGGCGCTCTCGGGCCGACCTGGTCCGGTTCACATTGCGATGCCGTTTGATCTGTTGCAGGAAGAGGTCGATATTAGGAAAGTAAAGAGCGGACAGGTGCCCGCGCGGATCAGCATGCCGTTGTCGCAGGCTGACGCACAGCAAATCAAGGAGCGAATCGCGAAAGCAGAACGGCCATTGGTGCTGGTCGGTCCGATGAACAATGCGAGCCGTGCGCCAGATTTAGTAAAAAATGCCAGTAACGTTCTGCAGGCGCCGATTATTGCGATGGAAAGCCCGCGCGGCCTGCGGGATCCTTCTTTGGGGCATTTCCCTCAGGTATTGAAAAAAGCGGATCTGGTCGTCCTTGTGGGCAAAACACTAGACTTCACTCTGAATTTTGGCCGACCCACCGGTATGGATCCGGACGCGGACATCATTGTGATAGACCCCGATGAAACAATGATCGACCGTGCCAAACAACTATTGGGCGCGCGGTTGTACAAACACGCGATAGCCGATTCGGATGCTGCATTACGTGGGTTGAGTGACTACACCTATCCCAGGAAACGCGACGCATGGCTGCAAGAGGTCGGTCGCGCCATTTCAAGCCGGGTGCTGAAGTCGCCCTCCGAAGAGAACTCTGCCAATCCCGGGCCACAATCCATATGCCAGGCGGTTCAGAAAATACTGGATGAGGCGACAGACCCGATTCTGATATCTGATGGCGGAGAGTTCGGCCAATGGGCGCAGGCATTTTGCCAGGCACCGACCCGGATTATCAATGGCCTGTCAGGCGCGATTGGCGGCGCCTTATGCTATGCAATCGCTGCGAGTATTGCCCGACCCAATGCCACGATCATTGCCATGATGGGCGACGGAACGGTGGGCTTTCACAGCACTGAGTTTGAAACAGCAGCCCGGGAAAAGGCTTCGTTTATTGCAGTTGTCGGAAACGACTCTCGCTGGAATGCCGAGTACATGATCCAATTGCGCGAGTACGGCCCTGACAGGCTGTACGGATGCACCTTGAATGACTCCGCCCGCTATGATCTGCTGGCATCTGCGCTTGGCGCACAAGGCGCCTACGTAGAGCGAGCGGATCAACTGGACGATATGCTTAATAAGGCGGCCAATAACCAAGGCGCGACATGTATCAATGTCAGGATGGAAGGCAAAGCTGCGCCGGTTTTTTGAGCCTGGTGCTGCGGCCACGAAAAAGCGCATCTGCGCAAGTGCGTTCACGTTTATATGAGTATGGCGAGATGCGCTAAAAAATGGTGGCTGTATCACGAGCCGCGCGCCAAGGGTTGGAAACCGATCCTGCCCTTGGGGCCGTTCTTTGTCGCTTAGCATGAACCTTAAAAATATCAAGAAGATGGTACAGGCGTGGCCCCGGGGGTGCCAATACCTAGTGCTGCTTCACGGCCACCGAATTTCTGAATCAATACTTGCTGATCTGACTTCGCGTGAGTGTCGACTTCAATAGGATCAAGTATTGCGCATAGCCGTTTTTGCATGCAGTCTACTATTTCAGCGTATGTGGGATCGCTGGCCAGGTCATGAGTTTCAAATGGGTCGTTATCCAGGTCAAACAATTCAGGTTCATATCCGACGTAATGATGGTACTTGTAGCGGTTGTCGGCCAGCATATATCCGGCAGAGTCGGACCCGACGGCGTGATACTCAGAAAACGCCAGCCGTGTTGAATCATAAGGCTCATTTGCGCTATCAACCAAAGATCTACCAGGAAGGTCCAGATCCGACTCGGTCGGTGCGATGCCGACTTTTTGCAGTACTGTAGGAAATATATCGACTAGCGATACGTTTGTCTGTACGGTCTGGCCAACCGGCACGCCGGGCCCTTTGATAATCATCGGAATTGCCGTGGAGTCTCGATACATCATGCATTTGTTCCACAATCCACGCTCTCCCATATTGTCTCCGTGGTCGCTGGAATAAATAACGGTTGTATTCTCCGCCATACCTGATTCAGACAGAGCGTTAAGGATGTTGCCAATCTGATGATCCATGAAAGAAGTCAATGCATAATACGAGGCCAATGCGAGTTGGCGTCGTTCATCGGTTCCTAACTGTTCGTCATGTTTGCTGAAACGTGCGTGGCGCTCGGCCCATGGGTGCCTGTGGTAACCTCTATCGGGATGTAGCCGGGGCAATGGCATACTCTCAACGGGATAGCGTTTCAGATATTCAGGAGGAACGATAAGCGGAAAATGGGGAGCGACCAGCCCAACGAACAGTACCCAGGGGGTTGAATCAGTCTGCTGGCTGCGCTCATGCAGCCACTGAGCTGCTTCTTGCGAGACGGCACGGTCAAACCGGTTGTAGCTGGATTCACCCGCGCCTAGATTTTTGAATAAAGGGGCGGTTGGGAATGGGTCTGGCAGTGGATCCCGTACAGAACCCCAAACTTGACCAATACCGTCCTGTATATGCGCAGCCAAAAGTTGCTGGTCAAAGCCGGTGGCGTCATTCCCATTCCTATAATGCAGTTTGCCGATTGACTGGACTGGTATACCCGCTGCTTGTAGCCGATGCCCCCAGGATGGCGGATTTCCTTTGTATGCCAACGCATTATCCCAGCAACGATGCTGGTGTACATAGCGGCCGGTTGCCAGGCTGGCCCGTGCCGGTACACAAATTGGCGATGGTGTGTAAGCGTTGGTAAAGCGCGTGCCTTCCTGCGCTAATTTATCAAGACTGGGGGTATAGGCGGTAGCGTCACCGGCACATCCCATAATGCGGGCATTATGCTCATCGGAAAGCAGGATGAGTACATTCGAGGTAGATGTCATGGTTTATGGAAATGAGTTCAGTTTGAGAATGTATTGCCGGAGTTTCTTAAGGCTTTACCCCACATCGCGTAATCGTGCAGCACCAAGTTCCTGAAGTCACCGGCAGACATAGGCGCCGGCAAAAAGCCTTGTAAGGTCAGGGTATCGTGCAGTGACTTTGAATTGAGCGCGTCATTAATGGCGGTATTCCATTGCTTCACCGTTTCGGAAGACATGGTGGCCGGAGCAAGGATACCGAACCACTCCTCAATCTCCAGCCCTGAGTACCCGAGTTCTTTCAGGGTAGGGGCATCAGGTGCGTGTTTATCTCTATGGCCGCCGGTGGTCGCCAACAGCTTCAGCCGTCCGTCTCGCACCATCGGTAAAAGGGAAGGGACAGTCGAGATGACCGCAGGGATCTGTTTGCCAAGCGCATCATTGATAGCGGGGCCAGCGCCCTTGTAAGGCACATGAACCAGATTGACCTTGGATTGCTCCGCAATGGTTTCGCCAATAAAGTGAGGAGATAAGCCTATGCCAGCGGTGCCATAGGCGGCCAGTTTCTGCGAATTGCCTGCCAATTTCAGAAATTGCGATAAAGTGGCGGCGTTCACATCGGGTGAAACCGCTACTCCTAACGTGTAGGTCGCCAGGCGTGCGACGGGCACAAGATCCTTTTGGGGATCGTACTTGAAATGTTTATTGGTATGCGGAGTCATGGTTATGCTGCCGCCCGGCATGATCACCAGCAAAGCGTTATTACGCGAGTTACGTACCGAGTCGATAGCCATAATCCCACTGGCACCAGGCTTGTTCTCGACAATGACCTTGTGCTTTCCCGTTTTATTGAGCTCATTGGCCAGGGCACGAGCAACCGAGTCCAGCCCACCGCCAGCCTGAAATCCTACTACAAGCGTCGTAGGCAATTCTGCTGCGTGAGCGCCCAGGGTCATACAGGCCGCTAGAAACATTGGCAATGTCTTGCGGATTAGCATAAGCATGGACAGCCTCCCTTATTATAAAAATAGCGTTATTCAGGGGTAAGTATCGGTTAAATAGTTATTCAATAAAAGTGATATTATTTTATTTTGGTATTACCAAAAGGTAATGTATTTAATTATGGATCCGATTTTGCCAATTACCTTGGAACGCGCATTTCGCTACGGCCTGAAGCTTGGGCACTTGCGCATTATTACAACGCTTGCAAAAGTAGGGCGGGTCAGTCGTGTAGCAGAGCTTTTCAATGTAACGCAACCGGCTATCTCCAAGCAGTTGGGCGAGCTTGAGCAGTTGCTGGGTGCTCCAGTCGTCGTGCGTTCCGGCCGTCGTGTCGTGCTGACTCCCACCGGAGAGGTATTGCTGAAGTACGGGAGACAAGTCCTTTACAATTTGGAGGCTGCGCAACGTGAGCTCGAGCAATTGAGGGAAGGGGGCGTTGGGCACCTGAAAATAGGCGCTGTAGCGACGACCATGCCCACTCAAGTGGCAAAAGGCGTAGTGCGTTTGCGCCAACGGGCCCCTGCGCTCACCATTACTCTGACCGAAGCCACCACCGACACGCTTTTTCCTGCGGTACGGGATGGAGACCTGGATATGGTCATTTCTCGTACCCGTATCGACAGAACCGTGCAAGAATACGGGACGCTGGAAGAGCGCTTGATTAGTAGGGATCCGCTGGTAATCGTCTGCTCCAGCTTGCATCAATTAGCAGGGCGCAAGTCATTGCGCTGGGCTGACCTGTCGCCCTATACCTGGATTCTCCCGCCGGACGGTTCGGCCATTCACGACGGTTTAATGCGTTTGTATAAAAAACACTCGCTGCGGCCCGGTGTGGGCGCGATAACGGCGAACTCCATTGCTGTCTTACCAACACTGTTGGCTAATAGCCAACTTTTAGGCTTGATGCCGCGAGCGTATGTAGTCGACCTGGTCGACAGAAAATTACTCGCCATATTACCCTTGACATTTTCGCGCACAGCACAAGAGGTGCGAGCAGTTTGGCGGCGTGAAAATGAAAATCCGGCGGTTCGCCTTTTGCTGCAAAGTTTGAGCGGGGAATTGGGTATTGAAAGTGCCTAGCAAGGAACAAGTATTCCACTATTTGATGCCGACAACGGCGGCCTGTGCTACCAGAAAGGTAGCATGCTGCGCTAGCGGGTTTCTGCTAGATAAGCTAGGTAGTCCGCGGTGCCCCGGCGTAGCGCCGACTGATTGAATTGATAGTCTTCGCCCGGTTCATCTTCGAAGCCGTACATGGCAAAAAACGGCTGGTAATCGGCACCCACGTAATTGGCGGTAATTTCGAACGGTCTGAGAATGTCTTCCAGACGATACTGGTAGCGGCCCTGAGGTGAATAATCATGTTCCCGCACGCCGGCAGATACGGCCAGCGCCAGCTTGCGGCCGCGCATTTTGTGCCCGCTTTTCGAACCGTAGGCCCAGCCATAGACAAAAACATCGTCCAGCCATTTTTTCAACAAAGGCGGGCAATTGAACCAGAACACAGGAAATTGCAAGACAACCTTGTCATGTGCTTCTATTAGCGTTTGCTCGTGGGCGACATCCAATTGCCAGTCGGGGTAGGTGCCGTAAAGGTCGTGGACAGTGTACAGGTCGGGGTGTTTTTTCAGCTCATTGACCCAGGCTTTGTTGACCCGTGAATTTGCCAAATCTGGGTGGGCAACAACGATCAGTGTTTTCATTTCAAGCGATCCCTATTGAGTGATGACGCTACTATGATATAGATTATGGTAAAAAATAAAAGTACGCACAATTGCGTTATATACTTACCTAAAGGATAGTATAAATATGGATAATATAGTGAATGCGAAACGACCCGCTCCCGACGAGCAGCCCAGTTGCTTTGCCATGGAAATTCCACTGGAAGAGACCGGCTTTGGCTACACCCTGGCGCGGGTCAGCGGCAAGTACAAGATGACAATCATGTATTGGCTATCCGAACACAAGCCGGTGCTCAGATTCAACGAACTACAGCGCTGTATTGGGACCATTTCATACAAGACGCTGAGCACCACGCTCAAGGAAATGGAGCGCGATGGGCTGGTTATCCGTAAGGAGTATCCGCAAATCCCGCCAAAAGTGGAGTACAGCCTTTCAGAGCGAGGGCAGTCCCTGCTGCCTGTAATCAACCTGATGTGCACGTGGGGCGAGGCGCAACTGGCGCAACAAAACGCCAGGGGATAAAGTCGATCGATGAGGGACAGATCTGCATGTCCCTTTGTTTCTATTGATTCTCGTATGGCGATACACAACGGTTATGAAATAAATTCAAGCATATTGAGCCAGGCCGTGACCGAGAGACCAGTTTTCTTTTGCCACCTCTACAAGACTCACAAATACATCTTCTGGCCGAACACCTGGGCTTTCACCCAGCAATTGTGCGATCCGCCGAAATAGCGCCTTTTTCTGTTCTATGGTACGAGTGTTGCTCACTACTGTGTCGAAGATTGGAACGTACGGCTTCATTGCCCTAGCACCATATAAGGAAAATGCTTCATGTGCGCTGATCTCCGTCGTTGGGAATGTTTTTAAGAATGTTGACGGCGGACTTAATGGGTAAGTCGTACCGACGGAGAAGGCTGACGTCATCATCGTTCCTCAGGGAAGTAAGGGATCAATCGATCGTAGTCAGGTCTCACAAATATACTGGAGATCAAATAGCTATAACCAAGTGAAGAAGAGGGCCGCTTCAGAGTTGACGATTGAAAAATCGGTCGCAGCGGGCTCGGAAACGTCAACTGTCGGATATTCTTTTCAGGAGCTTTTTCCTTGGAGTTTCTATCCCAGGGCAGTGCTGTCGACATCCGTTTATTCTGCCAAGACGGTAGCGGGCGTTGCAAGTCCAACGCCGGTAATAAAAATGGCGAAATTTTTGCATGGGAAAGCAAACCGCAGACAAATAGCTATCTTTGGTATGTCTATAAGCAGGAGCGATTTCGATTGGTAGCATTCGGTGTTCCTACTGTCATACAGTGGAAAAAGTCTCTCCGTCGCTATTATGCGAGTAGCAGAAGTTGACGATCTGGACTGAATTTGGTTCACTTACATTTCGATATCTACAAACGAATATACATTGGGTAGTTGACGCAGGCGAAAGAATTATTTCTGTGGCCCGACCGGGGTCGGCGTTTGAGTGGTATCAGATTACGCGGGAGATGGGAAATTGCCGGAATTAGGGCGAGGACGCGAGCGAGCCAAGTAAAAACTAATGGATGCTAGGTGACAGGATTGCTGCAAACCACTTCGATGTTGTGTCCGTCGGGCCCAATTACAAACGCTGCATAATAATTCGCATGATATTGACTACGAATTCCCGGCGCACCATTGTCTTTGCCTCCCGCCTGCAGCGCCTTTTGATAGAACGCATCAACTTGCTGGCGATTTTCGGCGATGAATGCTAGATGAAGATGTGCGGGTTTCTCTTCGGTTTGAAACAGGCACAACGAAACATTCTTATTTGAGCTTAGCTCTACACCGTATGTTGGCGTTCCTTCAGAGGCAACTGCCACTCCGATTGGTTCGAGCGCTTGGAGAAAGAAAGCTTTGCTCGATGCGTAATCGCTGACCCCAAATTTTACATGATCAAACATAAACTATCCTAAAGTGTGTGAAACCGTGTGTTTACGTGAATATAGAGCCACAACCGACCTCTATCAAGCGGCATTGTGACATGCTACCACTGCTTAATCTTGCAGTCATAGAACCGAGTGATTGCATTCCCCAACGCGAGACCGTTAATACCCTTCAGATAAGGATGGAAAGCGGTGGGGAATGGGTTCTATCCCATCATAAACACTTCTATTTTTTTTATATTGAATATATTTCCTTGAGTCAGCGTATTTGTATATATGCTGAATATAGCCTCTTCAGTGAAATCTACAGATCTGTCAGCAATTAATAAATGGTTATCCTGTAAATTTCCCACATCCCATTTTTTTGTTTCGAGCTGCGAGTTTGGCGTCAATGCAGTGATTTCAGTCTCGATTAGAAAACTACCCGGTGCGATAATTGTCGACGACAAATTTCCAAGAGTGGCGCCGGTATTTTTATTTTCTGCTCTTACAGTAAGCGCATCATTGCTCACAACACCCGTTCGTTCCCCCCAAACCTTAATTCGAATGGATTTGGTGGAGTCTACGAAGTAATAGGCCGGAATGGATAAATTATTAACTGATGTCTTGATCCGCGTTAATAAATATGATCCGGTATTTCCGTTAGATGGTGTCAGGTTAACCATAATCGCTAAGCGATGTTCAACGTGGGAATTTTGGAAATAGTTGGCTAGGGCGCCACCAGCCCCCCAGCTCTGAATTGGAATATTAACTGCATCAGCGGTGCCACTGTTGAAATTTAAATTACCGGAAACATTGGCTTCTGAACACCCCCACGTTCTTACTCCAACGGGTGAACGCTTATAGTTACCACCGACCAGTGCAGTTCTTGCGCTCATATCAGTTTGGATAACGGCTGTAGAAATATCTTCAGCATTCAAATAATCGCAATGTGCGACTGACCCTCTTGAACAATAGAACCCATAATAAGCGTTCGAAACTGTGCACGCGGTTTCCGGGCTAGCGCCGACAGTAGCTTGCGAATTGTATGTAGTTCGAAACCCTTCTCGGACATTATTCGCTACGCATGATTCATATGTGGCCTGTACCTGATTCACACCCGCGAAGCCTATATTAACTTGCTCCGCGATACAATTTTTATAAGTAGCCTTGCCGCTGTTCTTATGTAAAAACCCATAGGTCGTATCTTCTATTGATTTGCCAATGGCTTTAAAATTCTCGATGTGAAACCAAGAGCAGGGCTCTATCCGAAGGCAAGCCGTATCTGAGGTGGATTGTTTCTGAATTATTGTAGCAGGTAGTCCCTGTTCGTCTTTGGTGCCGATAATACTAATGGGCTTTGTGCAGGCTACAGGAAAATCGATGTAAAGTGTTTGGTCTGTATACGTACCAGCTGCGAATCTGAACTCCCATTGGCCAGAAAGTAGCTTGCCTTCCTGATTTAGTTGCTGCAACATTGCGACAGCATTGAGTAGTGCGTTACGCGGGGATTGAGAGTCAAGTCCATCATTAAGATTATTGCCCGTAGGGCTATAGTGGATAACGTTTACAACATTCGTTCTAGGCTCGATGGAGTAAAGAGCAGTGCCTCGTTTTATGATTCCCCTACCAATGTGCTTGGTGCCCCAAAAATTTACTATGCTGCTATCACAAACATAAGTACCGTCTGGCCAATACAAATTAAATCCTTGCCGGTAGGCTCGGTTGACTGCATTTTGGATAGCAGTTTGATCATTTTGAACTCCGTTTCCTACAGCGCCAAAATCCTTTACACTTACAAAGTCTTGCAGCCGCTCCTCGACGGTTCTGACCACCGCTCCAGTTTCTCCCTGATTGTAATCAACCGTATTCGCAGGAATATTTGCCATTTCTTTCTCCTTAAAGTGGAAGTTGTACTTTAGGGGGATTACAGAGCAGTGTCTACTCGCCGACTGAGCACAATTATTTAATGACAGTTTCCGCCCGGTCCTGAAACGCATTCAGCTGCCGGATAGCCTGATCGCCCTCACTATTCCAATAGGATCCTGAGCATCCTGTCCGTCAATGTCGGCTCGTGCCGTTCCATTGTCCAGACCGGAGGCTTTGGCGTCTTTGGCGGTACAAACTGGCTGCCGGACACGGACGGACAATCGGCGATTACCGACAGCAACATCAGCGCGCAACTGAGTAATAGTTTTCTGGGCATTTTGGTATTCCTGGTAGTGTTTGGCGTCCAGAACGTTGCCCTGGTCCTGCAAGGCCTGTTTCTTTGCCCGGGCGATTTCGTTTTGCATGGCAGTCTGGAGCTTGGCGAAAGTCTCATGGTCAGCGTATCCTTGCCGGTATTCGCTCCAGCCATAGAGCAGAGCAGCGGCCACAGCCACCAACACCAGAATCAGATAGCCACGGATGCCGTTGATAAATCCGAGGATTGCATTCATTGGCACGGATCTCCGAATACATCCTTGTTATTGTTCCAACACTTCACAGGCTTGGGTTTGTTGAGAACCAGGCGCAAAGACCCGGACGGCAATTTGGATTTGCGCGCTGATTGTCCTGCTTGTGAGGCTGCGCGGCTGGCTACCGTTGCTGCGTGGGTGGACTTTGTTGCTGCCATTTCCACTCGATCGGTTGTTTGTTCCAGCTTCTCGGATACAACCGATTGGTGTGCCTGGCAGAAGGCATCGAAGCAGGCAGGACTGGGTGATTTACATGTGCACGACCTGCGGCATACGGTCGGGATGCGCTTGCGGGTTACTGGGCGCACTCAGGATGTAATTATGGCACAGCAACAACTCTATGACTTCGCATTATGCGATCGCGCAGCTGCGCGAAATTTATGATGCGTTGGAGGGCATAGCCCGGCCCGGCGAGGGTGAGGAAATGCTCAACTTGCACGCGATGATCCGTCAAGCGCAGATCAGGTACGTGAACCGAGTCCCACAAAAGTCCCACAGCAATAAAAAAGCCGCTTAAAGAATTGAGCTCTTTAAACGGCCTAAGTATCTGATATCACTAATGTTTATGTGGTCGGGACAGTAAGATTCGAACTTACGACCCTCTGGTCCCAAACTATAGTTTTTAAATTAACCTATTGATTTATATGGGAAATATCGGCTTGATTACCGTCATTAATCACCCCTTTTCACCCCTTTTTTCTACTTAAGTCACGCAAAAGTCACGCAGCAAACGACTTAGATTGGAGGCCATCGCGGCCATGTTTGAAGCACTCTTAACTCGACTTGTAAGTTATTGTGTGCACACGGTGGGAATTCAATTTTTAGGACTTTTATGAAAACAGTACATTTTGTTATGCAAGGCAAAGGGGGAGTCGGCAAAACCTTTATATCCTCAATCTTGACTCAATACCTGCAATCCTCGCCAGACAGTCGAGTGGCGTGTTTTGATACCGATCCGGTTAATAAGAGCTTCTCTCACATAAAAGCGCTAAATGTGAGTCCAGTAGACCTTTTCACCGAGCATCAGCTAATTGATCCAGGGAAATTTGATGTGTTGATGGAGCAAATTCTCCAATCCGATACTGATGTAGTTGTAGACAATGGTGCCTCCTCATTCGTTCCTTTATTGTCATATTTGAGAGAAACGAAGGTTTCAGCGCTTTTTGATGAATTAGGTTTAAGGGCAATAATACATGTTCCGTTGCAAGGTGGCGCTTCAGAAAACGATACGCTTTTAGGTTTAGCTACCATTCTTGATACATTACCCATTGATGTCGTACCTTGGATTAATAACTACGGCGGAAAAGTCATCGCGGGAAGCAAGAGCTTTGAGGAATATGGTCTGTACAAGAAATACAAAAATAGGATTAGAGGCGTAATCTCCCTAGAGAATCGAAATCCAGATACCTTTGGAAAAGATATACGACAAATGACCAGTAGCCATCTGACCTTTGATGAAGTGGCTCAGTCTACAGATTTTTTTATTATTAATAAACAGAGGATACTGATTTTTAAGCGGGGTATCTACGAGCAATTAGACGCTCTTAATTTAGGAGAAAAAAATGAATCCCAAAACGTGGGGAAAGAGCGTCAGGCATAGCGTGCCGACTCTTATCGCAGTGATCGCCGCCAACTGGGCGGCTTTTTTATGTCCGGCTTATGCGCAAGATACGGAATTACAAGGGGATGAGCGCCTGGCATGTGGCGCCGTGCTATGCCTTGCCAGTGGTGCTGGAAGGGGGGAAAGTGAATGTAGTGAATATTTGAATAAATATTTCTCCATCAAATTTAGCCGTCCCGACAAGACTTTCGAGGCTCGCAGAGATTTTCTGAATATGTGTCCAGATTCTCTCGATGTCAAAAACAATATGCCCGCTCTGGTCGACGCAATTGCCAGGGGCGCAGGCAATTGCGATGCCGCCTATTTGAACAGTCTAAACAAAGCCTATTACGAGAAAACCATTGTCGATAAGGGCTGGAGTAAATGGTCACGCGAGGATGATACGGTTCGTATCGAGCGAGTGGAATATGTCAAAAATGAATTACCGGGCTATTGCAAAGTGTATGAAGACAATGAATACACGCAAGGCGTTGTGCCGATTTATATCGGGGTAGAAAAAGAGGACGGCCATTTCATCGATCCTCCCGTTCCTTAATCTGATGGTGCCGGTCTCGTAACCGGCTTTTTGTTGGAGGATAGTCAGTATGCCGACCAGGATAGATGAACTGATTAACGAAGTCTTTGCTCTGACAAAAATCAAACTATCACCCGATGACCCCTTGCTAGCCTTGATTTTGGTGCAAGAGGAGAGCTTAAAGGCGACGTTACTGCTGCACAATACAGCCCGAGCCGAACTGGATAAATCATTCTTGGCTCAGTTAGACACGCGACAGGTCAGGATAGATGAAATGTATTCAGAGCTGATCCAGTACCGGGAGCGGGTCGTTGTGGAACTGCTGGCTAAAAACCAACAGATCGCTATCCAGATTGAGAGCAGGGTGCTGGTTAAGGTGTTGCGCAGTCTACAGCGCTGGAGACGACAGGCCCTTGTTTTCGTGACGCTGGCTGCGTTGGTGGTGCTCGGTATCGGCTGGGTAATTCTAAAAATGAGAGGGTGGCAATGAACGGAATCAATACCACAATTGTGGTGATGTTGGCCGGATTATGCGTATGGCATCCGGCACGGGCTGCAAATGAGAATGGTGTCACGCAAAAGCTCTCCGCACCGACTTTCAATCAGTTAGCTGCCAAATGCGCACCCACCGTGCATAAGAGTACCCTGCAGGCGCTGGCCCGCACGGAGAGTCATTTCAACCCCTATGCTATTGGCGTTGTCGGTGGGGCAGTGGCTCAGCCTCAAACGCTTGACGATGCCATAGCCACTGCGAAGGCGTTGCATAAGGCGGGTAAGAATTTCAGCATGGGCTTGGCTCAGATTAATAAACACAATCTGTCCCGATTCGGTCTGTCATACGAAACTGTGTTTGACCCGTGTCAAAACTTGCAGACAGGTGCGCAAATTCTTGGCGATTGTTTCGATCGTGCTGGGTTGGCAGATGCGCAGGTGGCTCTGCAAAAAGCCCTGTCTTGCTATTACAGCGGCAATTTCCGGACAGGGTTTACGCAGGATTTTAAGGGTCAGCCCTCTTACGTGAAACGGATCCAATTGGCTGCAGCGCAAAATTCTGAAACTCAAAAACTCAAAATTCCCGCCATTCGAACCGATACGCCTGCGCTGGCACCTGCCAAAGCCATAGTCACAAACCGGTCTGCGCAACGTAAAAGAGACCGGGACGGATCTGACAACGTTGTGACCAACAAGGTCGAAGACAAACGCGAAACGGCCAGCTGGGATGCGTTCTCAGACTGGTAATTTAAGACAAATGAGGTAACGGTGAATATGTATACCGAAACACTCCCTGCACAAGTTCAGAAGCTGCAGGATAAAGCAGAAGCGTTACACAGAAAGAATTATCTATTGTCCAAAGGCATTGACCTAAAGAATAGCAGCCAGTTGGCATTTCAATTTCCGGGTGCCATAGGAGGGCGCGAGGATGTACGCCATATGCCCAACGACTATTGCCGGAGCTCACTGTTTACCGCACGCAATAATAAGCAGCCTCGTAAAAATATGCTGCGCACCAAATTGTTTCATCTGCATGATGTGGAAATACTGTATACCGGATTTGAGCTTAGGGCGGTCGATGATGAACTGGTTTGGATGCAGTTGGTACATTACGCCAAGGATGTCGATCTGGGATGCACGTTTGAATTTAATTTGAGTCAGTTACTCCATGATTTGAATTGGCCCCGTAGTGGTTCGGCCTATCTAAGGCTGCGAGAGTGCATTAGCCGCTTGCGAGCCACGGAAGTGCTTGTCACGAATAAAAAGGCCTACGGGGTGAGTGGTTCGTTCAGCATGCTCGAATATGACAGCCTTAACGACGAGAAGGGCGATCAGCATACTTACTATGTGAGGATGAGCCCCAAAATAATGCTTTTATTTGCGGGAAACTTGTTCACGTCTCATAACTGGGATACCTATAAAACGCTGTCACCGGCTGGCCGCCGACTGGTCGATTATGTGAGTTCACATAAAACACCGCTGCCGCTGAGCGTCGAGAACTTTGTCAATCTGTGTGGCGTTGACATGGATTCTGCCGCCAGAGCACGTTCATTTGCCAAGGCCAAGTGCCAGGAATTAAAAAATAACGGCTGGGTGGCTGACATTTTTGTCGAAAATGACCGAATCCATTGCTTAAAAGCAGCGGTCAAAGATCGCACGTGCTTGTCTGTGTGATTGGCCCAATTCATTGAAAACTGCGACTTTTGACCGTCAACGCTGTGGATAATTAGTTATCCCAAAGGGTGTGCTGCGATCTTTGACCGTCAGAAAAAATCTCAACCAGCGGTCAAAAATCTCGTTTGCAGCCATTTCAAGTCCATTTGACCAACCATCTCACCAGAAAAATACGCTTTTCGCGTCAAAGGTATGTGCATAAGTCGTGCTTTTTCACCGATGTGCGACTTTTGACCGTCATTCTGCGATCTTTGAGCGCTGACTTATCCACACATGCTGCGACTTTTGAGCGCTGAAACCGCGATCTTTGACCGTCGATATTGCGATTTTTGACCGTCAAACAAACCGATTTTCTCCCGTTTTATCAATATGTTATGAGCCCCTTAACCTTGTATAACCTATATAACCATAGGGATCGAGCCCTGTCGCGATCTTTGACCGCTGGTATTTGACGGAGGCTTTTTTGAATCACAAACGAAGTCGAATGATGACCAGATAGTTACGCCATTGCCAATCATCGCCATTCTTGTTCTTTGTTGTACCTGATGACACTCCTAAGGGGTGTTTTTTTGTTCTTAATGACTGATTTTTAAGGAAATACCGATGACACACATATCCACTAATGCAGCTCGCAAGACGAAACTTCGTCGATCGGCAGAATATGCTTTCACGCTGGCGCTGCTGCTGGCTTCACCTCTGGCATTGGCCCAAGGCTTTGCCAGTGAAATCAATAGCATGGGCGAAAACATCCGAGATGGGATTTATATTTTTGTCGGAACGATGTGCGGCATCACAGTACTCTGGTGCATTTTCGAAGGGGCGGGCGGGCGCAAGACCTGGCTGGACTTGTTGCATATCGGTCTATGGGTCTTTGCTGCAGGGGCGGCAATTGTTGTGACCACGTGGATATTCAGTCAAGGTGGCTCGATCAGCATCTAACCACAAGGAATTGTATCCATGCGAGAAGTCGAGAATGATGAGAAAAGAGGATTTCCGACCTTTAACGCCTTGGGTCGCGCAGCGCTCGTGCTGGGCATCCCGGTCGTTCCGTTGGCTCTGGTGGCCGGAGGTAGTCTGGCTGGCACCATGTTGCTTTTGACCATCCTCAAGGGCAAAGCCTTGCTTTTGATGTTGATTCCTATCCCTGTCGTGATTTTTATGAAAACCGTCTCACGCAATGATGACCAGGCATTAAAAATCATCGGTTATGAGCTCAGGTGTTGGTTCTATCGACGTAACGCGGCTCTTTTTAACGGTACAACTACGCTTTTGGCGACCCATTTCGGGAGAAATTTAAATGATTATCAGCGATTTGTTGAGCAACATACTGAAAAAACAGACCTCCGGCGATATGTTCCTGCCCAAGATATCCCAACATATCACCGCTGAACTGTTTCACATTAAGACCGGACATATTGGGTTTGTGATTCGCCTAGAAGGTTTACCCTTCGAAAGCGAGAATGAAACCCACCTGGCAAGCCATTTTACTCAGTTGGCTCGCCTACTGTCTGGCGCGGGCAAAACCCTAGGGGGCCGGCTTGGTTTGTGGACAACGCTACAGCGGCGCAAGAAGGTATTTGATCGTGAATATGCTTTTGATAATCAATTTTGTCGGGAATTTGCGGCCAAGTACCTGGCCAAATTTGAGACTGGGGCATATTTCGAGAACGTCTTTTACCTGACAGGATTAATTAAATACGACGATTTTGATGACGGTCTCAAGGAGGCTCAGGACCTGCTCACGGTACTGATGCAGGGTTTGCAGCCGTATGATCCAGTGGCGCTCACTGCCTGGCAAAACCAGGAGGGCGTTTTATTTTCTGAAATATTTTCGTTCTTTAGTTTTCTGATCAATGGCGTTCAGGAGGACATTCCACTGTCGAATGTGGATGCCTTTCAAACCCTGGCTAGCTCGGATCTGCACTTTGGGACGGATGTGTGCGAGATTCGTAGTCAAACCGGCACTCGCTTCGCAGCGTCGTTTGATTTAAAGGATTTTGGCATTTCCAAGGTCAAGGTGCTCAGTGGCATTCTGGATCTGCCTTGTGAATTTACTTTGACGCAATCTTTTGTGTACGTTGATTCTCCTACGATGCAAGAGACAATCAAGAAGCAGTTGAACAATTTACGATCAGTGGGCGATCAAGCGCTTACGCAGCAAGATGAGTTAAAAGCGGGGCAGGGCGGCTTGGCGTCGGGAGAATTGATGTTTGGGGAATATCACAGTGTTCTGGTGGTGTATGGGGATACTGCCAAACAAGCCTCTCAAAATGGCGCCAAGGTCTACACCCGATTTCAGAACTCGGGCGGTTATCGGTTTGTTAAAGCGGGTCTGTCCGCGCCGGCGACGTATTTTAGCCAGGTGCCCGGTTCCAAGCACAAACCGCGGTGTTTCCCAAAATCGACGGTCAATCTGGCCACGACGTTCGGCATGCACAATTACTCTCACGGCAAGAGTCAAGGCAATCCCATTGGTGATGGATCGGCCATTATGCCGCTGCAAACTGTCTCCAATACGATCTATGACTTCAATTTTCACTTTTCCAATCCCAAAGAGGACAACATTGGCGACAAGATCGCTGGCCACACGCTGATTCTTGGCGCGACGGGGACGGGTAAGACAACGCTGGAAACCGCGCTGTTAGCCTTCACAGACAGGTTTGATCCCTATTTGTTTGTGATGGATCTGGACGAGGGGATGAAAATATTCCTTCGGGCGACAGGCGGCACCTATTATTCCTTAAAAGACGGCGAACCTACAGGATGCAATCCGTTTCAGATGCCCGATAGTCCTAAAACCCGGGAATTTCTGTACAAGCTTGTCGGTATTTGCGGCAAAACGGCAGAGGGTAAAGTGACTGCAGCTGAGGAAAAGCAGATCCAGCTTGCGGTCGATACCCTGATGAACACCATTGATTTTGAGAATCGAAATTTCAGTGTTCTTCTGCAATCGATTCCGCATGATCCGGGCAATGCGGATAGCCTCAGAACGCGGCTATCCCGTTGGTGCCGCAGTGAAGGAGGACGGTATGCCTGGTGCCTGGATAATCCGTCAAACGATTTTAACCCGGATAAGTTTTACAGGATTGGGTTTGATTTGACCGATATTCTCAAGGATGACTACCTGCCGACGGAACCGGTGCTGGCCTATCTGTTTTACTTGCGCTCGCAAATGATGGACAGGGTGGCCGCCTCTGGTGGGATCCTAGCCACTGTTATCGAGGAATTCTGGTATCCCGCCAGATTCGAGACGACGCAGGATTTCATGCTTAAAAGTCTGAAAACAGATCGTAAATTGGGTGGCTGGGTGGTACTGACGAGCCAAAGCCCGGAAGATGCGATCAATAGTTCGATCTTTGCCGCCATTGTTCAACAGACTCCAACCAAAATATTTTTGCCCAATCCGGATGCGGAGTTTGAAGGGAGCTATTCCCGTTGCGGGATCACCCATAAAGAGTTCGATGAACTGGTGAAACTCACCTTGGAGTCGCGTACCTTTCTGATCAGGCAGTCTCGCCAATCCGCATTTGCCAAATTGAATTTGTACGGATTTGAGGATGAGATCGCTGTGTTGTCTGGCTCTTCAGACAATGTTGCTATTTTTGACGAGCTTGAAGGTGAACTGGGAAATGTTCCTGTCGATGTTTGGTATCCCGTTTTTAAAGAGCGGGTGCGTGATGCGCGGCAGGCAAAGAGAAAGAAAGCGGCATAGTTATTGATCACGATTGTAATTTTCTAGGAAAATCAAAATGAAGATGCTTACCTTCATCAAGCAGGCCGCGCTTATTGCGGCCTTCTTTTTGTCTACTCATGCCTATGCGGCAGGGGTTCCAACCATCGATGTCGCGGCGGTGGCGCAAATGGCCGAGCAGGTTAGACATATGCAGACGCAGATACAGAACCAGATCTCGCAGATTACGCAACTGAAAAATCAGGTCAAGGCTGTGACTGGCTCTCGCAATATGGGGAATCTGCTCAGAGACCAGGTCAAAGACGTTATCCCGTCAGAATGGGCTGATATTTACAAAGCGGCCAATGTGGATGTGTCTCAAATCACGGATCTCAAGGGCTTCGATCCGCAAGCGGGTTTGAAGAATCTGGCCTCGATTCAGGAGTTCTCTGAGCGAGCTTTTGAAGATACCAAGGCGCGACTTGGTAACATCGAGGGCCTGATGGGTCAGATTGACTTGACGGAGGACGTGAAAGGGGCCGCCGATCTACAAAACCGTATTGCCACAGAGAACGCTGCTGTCACGAACACGCAGGTGAAGCTGGATATGATGGCCCGCCTGCACGAGAATCAGAAGGAAATCGAGAGTCGAAAATTGTCTGAATATAACAATTGTTCACTAAAAGCCTGGGCGAACAGAACCACTGGCGGTTGTAGTTGACGCTCGGATGTTGCATCCTTATGGGTGAGGGTAGCAGCCGGGGTAGTATGCCTGCTGCTGCATTGGTTCATCTGAATAGGATATGACATGCGTAATTTTTTTATTGCTGGCGTTTTGGGTTTAAGTGTTGTGATTGGATCGGTCGGGCAGGCTGTCGCCGAGACTCCGCCAACGCCACCAGGTCAACCTATTCCAGAAGGGACTCCAATGCCCAAAAAGGGAGAGATATTGAATAAAGACCTAAAACTTGGGCTTTGTAAACGTGGGGCGGAATTATGGGGGAAAACTAATAAAGACCAAGCACAAGAATGCAAAAAAGATTTGGGTCAGGAAGTTTGTGAAAAATACTATGACAAGGAAGCTTGCGGATGAGCTGACAGTCTGAATCAAGGAACGCCATGAGCACCATTGCAGATATTACGGAGTTAATGACTTCAAAGCTCGGGCCGGATCTAATTGAGGAAACGGGGCAATTCATCGAAGGGATTGCCCCGATTTTTTCCCTTGGATTAAGCCTATATGTGGTTTTGCTAACATTTTATTACTACAACAAAGGATTCGATGAATCGGTTGTAGATATTTCCAAACGAGTATTAGTCTGGCTCATTATCATAGCCTTTGCCTTTAACGCAGGAAATTATGCAAAGGTAGCCAGCATTATTTATGAAATGCCGGATCAGTTAAGTAGTTTGTTCGGCTACACGCATACTGGACCGAGTGCGGTTGATACGGGACTGCAAAGCATCGATAGGATGATTTTTAGTTTGGATCAGATTTCTAAGGATAAGGCATGGTATGAGATCCAAACGCATCTTGCAGTATATGGAGCTAAGTTAATTACCATGATTCTAGGTTACCTGTTGTTCATGGTGGCTTATGCATTTTATTTAATCGCTAAGGTTTGTCTTGCATTGACATTGATGATCGGGCCTTTATTTCTCGGTGCAGCATTATTTCCCGGAACCCGACAATATGCAATGAATTGGATTGGGCAGTGCTTGAACTACATTGTGACGATTGCATTATTGACGCTGATTAGCGTGATTCAGAGTAGTTTTGTGCAAAGTACCGTAGATGATTGGGCGAATCAGTCTGGGGCCTGGGATTTGGTGGAGGCGTGGAAAGCGATTTCACAGTTACTGATAATGACGGTCATATTTCTGATGGCTGCCTTGAGCATTCCAAGCATAGCTGGTGCCTTAACAGGTGGGGCAATGGCAGATTCACACAGTAGAACATTTGGTCGAATGGGTGGCTTTGTCAGCCGTACTTTTGACAAAATTACAAATCGAGGTGCCGGTGGATCTGCGCGTTCCTATAACCGTGCTAGCAAAGACTAAAGGAGACGAAAAATGAGGATTATGTTAGAAGCGTCCCACCGTCGCGCTATTCGACGTGAATGGTCAAACCGGGGCATGTCATTGCTTTTTAACTTCGAATTAACATGGCTGGCGGGTTTGGTTGGCTTTACTGTCAAATCTTGGTTGGTTTTCTTAGGGGCTTTTATGCTCATGATGTGGCTCCGCCGGTACCCGATTTTCTGCCTAGCGATGTGTGTCCTGTTCACAGCAAATTGGGTCTTCGGCGCGTGGGGCCTATCGTACTTCGATAATGGATGGTCAATTCGCACCATTACTTTATCGGTCTTTGCTTTTGTGGTTTTCGGTTGGCTCCATTGGCGAGGATTGGACGAGCTCAATGACATATACGCCAGGTAGTCTTTACTCTTTAGCTTATACCCGGACACGGAGCTGCGGCTTACTGCGGTGTATTTTGGATGAAATTGCAAACTACGCCAATGGCGTATATAATGGATATTATGGAATTTATAGAAACTCCTGTATTTACCCGGTTATTAATGGATTTGCTCAGTGATGATGAATATGCTGGATTACAGAATTTACTGGTGGACAATCCTGAGCGTGGCGATATTATCAAAGGAGGCGGTGGTATCAGAAAAATCCGCTATGCCATAGAGGGTAAGGGCAAAAGCGGTGGGGTTCGAGCGATTTATTATTGGCTCAAGGATAATCATCAGATCTATATGCTGGTGATTTATCCAAAGTCTAAGAAAGATACGCTTACAGATAGGGAAGTGGCCGTGTTAAGGGAGTTAGTCAAGGAGTTATAGGTATGGAAAAAGCATTATTTGATGATTTGGTCCTGAGTCTCAAACAGGCGAAGGCGATATCTAAAGGCGAAGCGCCTGCTTCACGCCGCACAGTGGTAACTGCTCCTGATGTGAAAGGGATTAGAGAAGCAACAGGTCTTTCACAGACAGCGTTTGCCAGTCTGCTTAAAGTGAGCCCTAAAACGTTGCAAAACTGGGAGCAACATCGGCGCACCCCGACAGGGCCCGCAGCCGTATTGCTTAAAATCGTGCAAGCCGCGCCAGACGTGGTGATGAAAACCTTGCATCCGTCATAGTCGTTAATTAAAACTACCGTTTTTACAGAAGCCGCATTTTGCACATGCGGCTTTTTTTCGTCTGTCGAAGATGAATGCGTTGTTTAAAAAACAATTTACTCATAGGAGTAGGCCATGAAAACGCTATTTTCAAGCATGTTGATGCTTGTCGTCCTGACTGCGTGTGCGAGTCACACGCCGGGGCCCGAACCCAAAGGCAAGCCCTTTCCCATCAATCAGGATTACACAATAAAGGGAGGGCCGCGCCATGTTCTTTAAAAAGAGAAACCGGAAAAGCGTGGAATCTCCTCGACAGGAAGCAATCACTTTCATCCAGAAGGCCAAGGAATTTGAGCGTTCTCAGATCGACGCCATTAAGTCTAGCAACAAGAGAGCCTGGCGTGTGGCTTGGGCACAGATGTTTATTTCTGTGCTGGCAGTCGGTGCCGTTCTTGGCCTGACGCCTCTGAAAACAGTGGAGCTGTTTTTGCTTCGGGTCGATAACAATACGGGCGCAATGGATGTGGTGACTTCGGTTCGGGATATTAAAGAGATCAAGTATAAAGCGGCCATCGATAGATTTTGGCTCAGTCAGTACATCCACTTCCGTGAGGGTTACGACTGGTGGACTGTTCAGGCAGGCTATAACGCATCCATGTTGATGAGCTCGCCCCAAATTCAGAATGACATCGCAGGCCTTTTTGAATCAGCTGGCGCTCCCTATAAGGTACTTAAAGATAACGCTCGAGTAGATATTCGTGTGATCGGTGTCAGTTGGGTGGGGGATGTGGCTCAAGTGCGGTTTGAGCGTAAAGTCAAGATGTTGACCGCTGAACAGACCAAAGCACCGCCACCGCAACGCATGCTGGCAACAATTGCGTACCGCTATGTCAATAAACCGATGAAAGATAAAGATCGCCTTGTGAATCCAGCAGGGTTCCAGGTGATGAGCTACCGGATCGATCCGGAAGCAGTACCGGATTAAGGAGTGGGGACAATCATGAAACAAAAACCAGTTTTTACATTGTTGGCCGCGACTGCAGTCTTTTTTGTGTCCAGCCACGCCAATGCCTTGTCGGTGCCCAAAGGTTCCAACCAGGACTCGAGGATTCAAACCGTGACCTATAACCCGAACAATGTATTCCATATTCGGGCTCAGATCGGCCGAGCGGTGTTGGTGCAATTGGAGGACGATGAAAGGTTGGAGGGCGATAGCGCAGCGCTGGGCATGGGGGATTCGGAGGCCTGGAAGTTGAACGTTAAAGGCAACAACATCATTTTTAAACCTACGGCACCTAATCCAGAAACCAATCTGATTGTCACGACCAATAAGCGCACGTATGTGTTCCAACTGTCGATTGATGGCCGAGGAAAACAGGCGACGACATATGTGCTGCGTTTTCGCTATCCAGATACCCAGCTCGCTAATCGGGAAGCGCAGCAAGCCAAGAATGATCAGGCGCACGACATTCTAGCCGGCAAAAAACTGCGGCCCAATGTCGTTCGGGCCAACCAGAACTACTGGGGTTATGGCGACAAATCATTGACGCCGACAGCCATGTATGACGACGGTCAATTTACATATCTTGAGTTTGACAATGGTCGGGATCTACCGAGCATTTACAAGATCATGCCGGATGGCTCCGAATCTCTAGTGAATCTTCACGTGGAGGGCAATACGGTTGTGATTCATGAGCTCAGCAAAAAACTTGTGCTACGTCTGGGTGACACGGTACTGGGTATAGACAATCGTGGCTTTAGCCAGCAAGGGCGATTTAATCAGACCGGTGCGGGCCTGGACGGTCGTGTCCGGGTTGTGAAATAAGGATAACGTGATGAATCAAGAGGATAAAGATCGGCAATTTCCGGCTGAGGATAGATCGGGCGAGTACGAATCCAACCAGATAGAGCCCGATGACCGAGAAGAGCATGAGACGCTTCATACAAAGGTTGGGGACGATGAGGTGGAGCGGGGCATACCGCAAAATCTCTCGTCCAAGAAAAAAACCAATGTGGGTAAGGTTTTTGTGTTTGGGGGAATCGTCCTGACTGTATTGCTCATTGTCATTACCGTCATGGGCCTGTCGGGGCGAGGCAGTTCCCCCGAAGATACAGCGCCCAAAGAGGTGGATATGGTGAAAAATAGTCGTCCCAAGAACTTTGCCCTGGAACAGGCCGAGTTAACCCCGCCAGCACCTGAACCACCGTCCGTGGTAATTCCGCAAGCAGAGAAGCCCGAAGCAGACACAGTAACCGCTGAAGCACAAACGACAGGAACGAATCAACCCAAAGAGCAGGCCCCGGTCGATCGACGCTTGACGGGTCCCGTGACCATCGATGCGAATGCTGGCCAATCGGCGCACAGCAACGAGCAGCAAGGGGGGAAGCCGGTGAGCCGCACGGGAAGCAGCAGCGCAGGCGGGTTTGCATCGAAGCTGCGGCCCACTGCGACAGAGCCCACGATTGCGCAGCGGCGTGCCGATCTGACTTATTTGCTCAAAAAGGGCACCAATATCGCTTGCACCCTCAATACGAAAATCGTGACCACTCAACCTGGCTTTACTCGTTGCATGGTCTCAAAAGATGTCTATTCCGCAAATGGTCGGGTGTTACTGATTGAGCGCGGGTCCGAGGTGATCGGTGAGCAGACGGCAGCGTTGGTCCAGGGACAGGCGCGGGTGTATGTGCTGTGGTCCACGATTGAGACGCCGGCGGGTGTTTCTGTGACGGTCAACAGCGCGAGCGTCGACTCGCTGGGCGCTTCCGGTCAAGAGGCTCAGGTGGATACGCATTTCTGGAAGCGCTTTGGCGGGGCGATTATGCTCAGTCTCATCAAAGATGGCATTCGTATGGCCGATAGCGGTAGTCGTAACCAGGGCGGGGTGACGTTTGATAGCTCGTCGGACTCTGCTGAGGATATGGCCACCGTGGCGCTCAAAAATTCCATCAATATCCCGCCAACGGGCTATGTTAATCAGGGCACCCTGGTGAACGTCATGGTGGCGCGGGACGTGGATTTCAAGTCAGTTTACGAGCTGGTGCAACCGTACTTTTACGGTTCGTCAACAAAATAGGGGACAAACATGGATGTGCTGACTAATAGCCCTGATATTGGTTATGCCCCCGACATTAGCGCCCGTAACATTCTGGACCGCTTGGGTATTACCGACTATTTGAACCGGCCAGGGGTGACGGATGTCATGATCAATCGGCCAGGTGAGGTCTTTATAGACAAACCGGGCGGGGTAATCCGCGAGGAGAACCCTGATCTGGATTTTAAAAGCCTGATGGAATTGGCAAATGTGCTGGCGATCTTTAATCAAAAGCATATTAGCCAGGCTCAACCCATGCACTCAGTCACGTTGCCTGACGGGGAACGTGGTCATATTCTGATTCCGCCTGCGTGTGAGGAGCAGACGGTCGTCTATGGATTCAGAAAACCATCAAAAGATCGGTTTAGCCTGGATGACTATATTGAAACGGACCGATTGGCAGGATTTCGGGATATGAGTGAAACGGCTTTGGAAGCGTTAAATGTCCTGGAAGGGCTTTATAGCGGTCGGCAATACAGGGACGTGGCAGATCAATTGCGTCTTCCGCACGATGTGCGGTTAGAGGATTTTGAGCTGGATCTGTTGCACTACAAGGCCAACCGGGACGTTGCGAACTTCTTCAGGACCGCTGTTCAGCGTAAACTTAATATTTGTATGGTTGGGGGCACAGGCTCTGGCAAAACCACGTTTTCAAAAGCCATTGCCGATCTGATTCCTCATTATGTTCGTATTGCCACCCTTGAAGACTCACATGAGCTCGACCTTCCAAATCACCTGAACCACGTTCATTTATTTATTAAGGAACATGTGACCGCGCAGGCATTGATTGCTTCCTGCATGCGGATCAAGCCTGATCGAATCTTTCTGACGGAATTGCGAGGCGGGGAAGCCTGGGATTACCTGACGGCATTAAATACCGGTCATCCTGGGGGGCTGACTTCTGTGCACGCCAATGATTCGCGCAGTGTGTTTCATCGGATCGCAGATCTCGCCAAGCAATCGCCGGTCGGCGCTGGCATGGATTATCAATATCTACTGGGGAATGCCAAAAAAACCATTGATATCGTATGTTTTTTCAATGACACGTACATGACCGAGCTATATTACGATCCGGTACAAAAACGTAGGACCTTGGTCGGTTAAGCCGGATTCATCCTTGATCGCGTGCAGCGCACGGTCCTTACCTCCCTCTGTAATTCCCACCCCTTTCAGCTAGTCAGCAACCCCATCACCATTCTTCCACTTTTCACATACCCAATTGGGTATATGAAAGCATTGTCTATCAAAGAAAGGAGTTTTTCATGTCAGCTTACATCAACGAAATTACCGTCATGGGCAATCTTGGTAAAGACCCTGAACTTCGCTATTTCGCTAATGGCACGGCCAGTTTGCGTATTTCCATTGCCACGCGAGAGCAATGGACCGATAAGGATACGGGTGAAGTCAAAGAGGGTACGCAATGGCATACCGCATCTCTCGTTAGCAACCAGGCCGAGATCGTCGCCAGGTATATGAAAAAGGGCGACAAGATTTGGATTCGTGGCCCGCTACAGACCAAGATCTACGAGGATGCACGCAACGGCATCAACCGCTTATCGGTTCTCGTCAAAGTTTACGACATGAAAATGATCAACACCAAGATCCGGCATGACGAGAAGGCAGGAGAGCCATCGGATCAGGGGGCACCCGTCCCGGAAAAAAGCGAATCCACTCAAATTCGGACAAGCCCGCTTGAGCAGTTCGGCTGAGGGGCTTGCTGGTGGTTCATTGATTTGGAGGCGTTTTTGATGAAAAAATTCCTGATATGGCTGACGATATTAATCATCAGCGTGGTGCTTTTTGCCGCCATTGGCCAGTTTGTGGGCAGCTTTGTATTTATCCGGTTTGCCAAGATGCAGATGAATCCAGGTGTTTTTGTCTTGTGGGATTTGTATAAACATTCACAGGATGGCGGTATTTGGTCTTTGTTGCACTATAAGGTAGCGGTCGGCATCAGTGCAGTGATTACATTTGCACCCGTCATTGTGGGTTTTGCCACGCTGTTTTCACGCCCAAAGCGCGAATTACATGGCTCGGCCCGATTTGCTCGTGCTGGGGAGATCGCCAAAGCGGGTCTATTAAAAGACAGCCACACCGAGCCGGATATCATTATTGGTAAGTACAGGAGCAGGTACTTACGCTGGGCCGGTAAGCAATTTGCGTTCCTAGCTGCCCCGACTCGCTCGGGCAAGGGTGTCGGGATTGTGATCCCCAACTGCTTGCATTATCGAGATAGCCTGGTGGTGTTTGACCCGAAACTGGAAAACTTCGAAATCACGGCGGGTTACCGCGCCGCGCACGGCCAGCAGGTCTTTCTGTTCAATCCGAGCACTAAGCATTTTACAAGCCATCGGTGGAATCCCCTTAGTTACATCAAGCGAGATCGCAACTTTGCACCGGGCGGGGCATTTTCCATTGCCAATATTCTGTATCCGACCTCAGGCAAGATGGAAGGCAATACCCGCTTTTTCAATGAAATGGCGCAAAAGCTGTTTGTCGGACTGTGCTTGTATTTGATCGAGACTGAAGACGATACGGGTATCACACCGACACTATCGGCCATGCTGCAGCTATCGACGCCGGCCACCGGGGAGCCGCTAGCCGATTGGATCAAGAAGGCAGTTAAAGATCCAGAGCTGAGTCGGGAGTGTAAAAACAATCTCTTGAGCTACGCATCCAACACCGGCGCGACGGCTTCTGGGATTGTGTCCAGCTTTTTGGCTCCGCTCAGTGTGTTTTCGGACCCGATGGTGGCGGCTGTCACCAGTGGCGACGATTTTGATTTACGTCAGGTGCGTCGCCTGCGTATGACGATCTACGTCGGTATCTTTCCAAACGATATTTCCCGGTTTTCTCGTCTGATCAATCTGTTTTTCAGCCAACTGATTAGCGAGAATACGGATCAATTGCCGAGCCAAAATCCGGCGCTGAAATATCAATGTCTGCTGCTCCTGGATGAATTCGCAGCGCTTGGACGGGTGGATATTATTGAATCGGGCGTTGCCTACATAGCAGGGTACAACCTACGTTTATTGGCTATTTTTCAGAATCTGGCTCAACTCAATGGCTTGTATGGGGTCGATGGCGCCCGCACGCTCACTACAAACTTCGAATGTCAGATCATTTTTACGCCTCGCGACAATAAGGACGCGCAGGAATACTCAGAAATTATCGGCTATGAAACTTTCAAAAGCCGATCCACCTCTCGTAGTAGTGGCAAAAGCAGCAGCAATAGCCAGTCTTATAGCGATCAGCGCCGTTCTGTCATGTTGCCGCAAGAGGTCAAAACCATGCCGCACGAACACTGCGTTATAAATTTGTCCGGCATGCAAACCATCCACGCCGACAAGATCTTTTATTACAAAGACAAGGTGTTTTTGTCTCGACTCGGCTTCGCTCAACCGCCAGTTCCCAGGATTGACTGCACTTCATCCACTGATCAGTCAAATGCTACAGAGGGCAGTGACGGGTCTTCGGAAATCGTTCCCGTTCAGGACCTGGACGGCCTGCCGTTGGACGCTTTGTCAAACAAGGACGAGCTGATGGCCACGGTCATTGCTGGGCTGTGCGCACAGGATTCGCCACCCGCATATCTGGCGGATCTGAAACAGGCGGTGGCTAAAGCCTGGCAGGACAGCGGCACCCGTGCTTTTGAGCGGGTGTTAGGAGGTATTTAAGGTAATCACTTAAAAAATGCACTGAATAAGGAATCAATGATGGCAAATGAAACAATCCTAAGTCAAAAAACGGCAAGTGAAAACGACATCCGGCAAGCCCTGAACCATGTTGATGCCCATGATCGGGAAACGTGGCTGCGTATGGGCGCCGGCATCAAATCTGAGTTGGGTGAGGGCGGTTTTGACATTTGGGACACCTGGTCGCAGCAAGCAGACAGTTACAATGCCAAATCTGCTATAACTGCCTGGAAAAGCCTAAAACCGGGCCGTGTCAATATTGGGTCCGTGTTTTTTGAGGCTAAGCGGGCGGGGTATACGCCAGGAACGCCCTATACACCTCCCAGTCCTGAAGAGCAGGCAGCCAAAGCGGAACAAAACCGCATTGCTGAAGAAAAAGCGCTCGTTGAGCGGGCAATTGAAGCTGCACAGGCCAAAGCCGAGGCGCAGTCGCGCTGGGACAAGGCTGGCGCAGCCAATCCCAATCATCCGTATTTGGTTGCCAAGGGGATCTCGGATCCGGTAGTTATCAGCGCCATTCGTCAAGATGGGAATCAGTTGCTCGTCCCATTGCGACAGAGTAAAGAATTGGTCGCCTTGCAATCGATCGGTCCCAACGGCTTTAAGTCCTTTGCCAAGGGAAGCCAGGTGCAAGGCTCCGCATTTTTGATCGGCCATCCTAAAGAGGCAACGGCTGAGCGCGGTGTGTTGGTTGCCGAAGGCTTTGCGACGGCAGCCAGTTTGCGTCAGGCGACAGGACAGCCCGTCTTGATGGCAGTGCATGCCTACAATATGAAACCCGTTGCCGAGACGTTAAAGGGACGAATGCCGGATATTCCTGTCACCTTTTGTGCGGATAATGACGCCAATGGCGTAGGTATTAAATACGCAGAACAGGCTGCTGACATTGTTGGAGACAAAGCGCGTGCCATCATGCCGGATTTTACGGACACTGATGTTGCAGCACTGCGACAGAAGCACGGAACCGAGGCGATGCCGTCCGATTTTAACGATTTGGCTCAAATCCGAGGCTCCGATGCAGTTAAACAAGCGGTTCAACAGTCTATGGCTGAACAAAATATTCCCGAAATCCCCGATCCGTCGACTCCCGTTGTGCCGGCCTCTGTACTCGGACAGGATCAGCAAAACAGGATCGAGCCGGACCTGGATCATGAGATTGTTCCGGATGGGGCTGAGCCGAATCCTGCTGCTTCGAGACAAGAAGAAGAGCCTGCCGCTAAAGCGGTCGATCCGGAAACAGTACCGCCCCAAGCGGAGCCAACCACCACGTCAACGGCGGGGTCAGCAGCAGGCGACGATAATGAACAGTCCCCCAAAAAGCCAATCCTGGACTTGGCCTATAAGGCTCCACCGGATGGGCTGGAAGTGCGGTATTTGTTTGTTGACGGCAAATATGTCGATGTGGGCAATGGCGTGACCACGATTTTCCGCGACAAGGGCAAGTACCTAGCGACCGCTAAGGAGGATATACAGACTGTGCATGATATGGTTGAAGTCGCTAAAGCCAAGGGTTGGGATCGTCTTAAATTATCCGGTTCTCAGGAGTTTAAGCGACTGATGTATGTTGAGGCAGAGAGCCAGGGTATCAAAACGCGAGGGTACCGGGCCGCGCCCGAGGATCTGGCCATGGTCAATCGACGCTTGGAAGAGCGCAGTTTGAATCAAGTGCAGACTGACCCCACGCAAGAAAAAAAGCAGGAAAAAACGCAAGATAATAGTCGTGATCATAAACCGATAGGTCCTAAACCGGATGTGCAAGCTGCGTCTGCTGCAGATCAAGTGGCTTCGCAAAACGAGCTACCCACTAAGGCACAAATTGAATCTTCACCGAAGGCCGATGTCGATTCTGATGTCCAAATGCGCGATATTGGCAGTCAAAGCATCCCATCAGAGGTTAAGATAGCGGCCGATCAAATGCGCTCGATGCCTCAGCCTGAACAGGCAGCGACTGCGAAAAACAGTTTTTACCGCCGTCTGCAACCCGGTAGTCAGGTGAGATTTCGTTATATGAAATCAATGGCCGATACCGTTATCAGCTATTTGCGTCATGATCGCCGTGCGGATGCACAGCGTAATTTCAACGACAATATGGAAAAAGCGGTTAACGGTACGACGCTGAACATGCCGGCACCGATGCGGGAAAGGTCGCAGCCGTCGGCTGAACAGTCGCAGCAAAAGCCGGATATTGAGCGACTGCAGGACAGAGAGCATCAGCAGGATCGGTCGCTGGAGCGTTAGTGTAAAAGGGGAAATAATGAAAAATCGTCTGGCCGGGCTGGTCTCGCTCGTATTGCTTGTGGGCATCGTGATTGGGGCGCTGTGGTTTGATCGCATCAACAATATGCCGCCTCTGGTCGATGTAATGGTGGAGCGGGTCATTGACGGGGACACTGTCGATGTCTTGATCGGGCAAAATCCCGTGCGGATTCGCTTGCAGGGCATCGATGCACCCGAATTGTATCAAGATGCGGGTCAGGACGCACAGCAGTTTTTGGCTCGCTTCATTGAGGGGCATTCTGTACGTGTGGCATTGGATGGCCAGGATAAATATGGTCGATCCTTGGGGGAGCTCTTTGTGATAACGCAGGATCCGAACTCTCATCAACAGAGCGAAATGTCGGTGAATGCGTTTTTAGTCCGTACGGGCCGGGCCTGGGCTTATCAATATCAGGGTGAAATTCAATATTCCAGTTATGGCGATTTGGAAGCCCAGGCTCGGGTCGAGAAGCGCGGGTTGTGGAAGAATGCGAACGCGATCGAGCCCTGGCAGTGGCGCCAGGCACAAAGTAATCATTGATACAGGAGTTAATACGATGGATGAAAATGAGGTAACCCCTGTGGACACGCGCCAGCAATTGTTTGAGTTCATGCTGGAAATGCCACAGATTTACGGCTATGAGTCGGATCATTTGACCCATGCAGAGCGTCAGGCGCTGGCCCAAAGCCAAAACCTGATAGGTGAGGAGATCGAGCAGTAGCCTTTCCAATATTGTTGTAGACACACTGATTAAGCCCAACCAAATATAAATGGTTGGGCTTTTTGTTTGAGGAGAAAACAGATGGCTGAGAAAAAGCCGGCCTTTCATGAGCAATTGGCCGAAAAAATCATTGCGCAGCTGCAAGCGGGGACAGCGCCTTGGCAGCGACCATGGGACGCAGCGCCTATCAATTTGCCCTATAACGAATCAACCGGAAAATCCTATCGTGGCAGTAATGTCATGAATCTCATGTTGGCTGGGTATGCGGATCCGCGCTGGTTAACGTTTAATCAAGCTAAGGAGCGAGGCTACAGGATCAATAAGGGGGAAAAGGGATCGTTAATCCAGACGTTTCGATTTTATGAGGAAAAGCAGCTGCGCGATGAGACGGGCAAGCCGGTCACGGATGACAAAGGCAATGTTATCCGTGAACAAACGAAGTTGGATAAGCCCATCATTCGTACCTTTGTTGTATTCAATGCCCAGCAAATGACGGGTATGCCGCAATTGGATCGTCCTGAACATCAATGGAATGGGGTAGAGCAGATCGACAAAATGCTCGCTGCAAGTGGCGCGCAGCTTGACCATCACCCGGGTAACAAGGCGTATTACAGCCCGAATCAGGACAAAATTGTTTTACCGCTGAGAGAGCAGTTTGCCGATGCCGAGCGATATTACAGCACGGCATTACATGAGTTGGGACACTGGACTGGCCATGAATCTCGGCTCAATCGCCCCTTTATTAATGCGTTTGGTTCTGAAGGGTATGCGCGAGAGGAACTGCGGGCTGAGATTGGCTCCTTGCTGGTTGGCCAGCGTCTGGGTATTTCACATGATCCGGGCCAACATATGGCCTATGTCGACTCATGGGTCAAGATCCTAAAAGAGGATCCCGCTGAAATTGTGCGTGCCTGTCAGGATGCGGAGAAAATCCAGGACTATTTGTCTGCGTACCTGGAACGGGCACCAGATCGGGTGGATCCCGGTCAGGTCCAAAATATGGAAAAGCCAGAACCGGGCGTGCAGGAACTTTACCAGGAACAGTTGCAATCACTCCCCCTTGATCAACAGCAGCGCTTCAGAACTATGGAGTCTATGATGCAAGATGTCGTCAAGCATTTACCTGTAGATGCCAGGGAAATGGCCTTGGCATCTTTTTACCAGGATCAGACCCGTGCTGTAGAGCAGGTATCACAGCAGGGTCAAGAAGTGGGGGCGGAACGATGACTGCCAAGCGAATTCAAGTATATGGATTGAGTGCCAAAGAGTATGACGAATTGAAATCACAGGCGGAGCAACTGGGAATTAATAGTATTTCCGAGTATGCCAAATTGGTATTGTCCCGAATTTTGAGTGAAAAGAAATCGCCGCTTGCCGATTTTCCAATGCAAGCGGTAGTCAAAATTAGCAAGAATCAGGACGAGCAGGGTGAGGCGCAGGTGCATTGGATCAAACCCTCATTGAAACTGAATGCGGTGGAAACAGCATTCCTGCGAGAAGCGGCAGAGCAGGCGGACATGTCGATCAGTGCATTTATTCGCCTGGCATTGCGCAGCCACCTGACGAATACCGCTATTTTGAATAACGAAGAAGTCCGGGCGTTGTATCAGTCGAATTTTCAGTTGCTACGAATCGGCCGCAATCTGAATCAAATTGCCAGGGCCTTCAATGCGCAGGAGCCGGCCGAATTAACCAGTCAGAAAATCAATGATGTTATGAAAATCATCGATGAGCACACGCATAAGGTGCGGGATTTGATTGTTTCTAATGAGGAGCGATTGCAATGAAACAATTAGAACAGCGAGTGGATAAGTGGTTCTTGGAGTTCAAAACCCGGTCCACGCGACCTAGGAAGGGCTCTGACGGTGGGGGAGTGATGCGGCGGCCCTTAAAGCGTGGTACGGGATTGAAAAACATTCAATCTGCAGCATTGAAAAAGCCCGAGGTCATGGTGAAAATCCCGCCCCGCAAAGGGGCAGCCAACGGCATTGGGGCTATACGTAATCACTTGGATTACATTAGCCGGAATGGAAAACTGGATGTTGAAGACCAGGACGGCTTGATTTATGCGGGAAAAAAACAAATTCATGACGGTGTTGCCAATGCGTGGAAAGCGCTCGGGGTGCCTGAGAAAAGCAGGAAAAGACAAGCCATAAATGTGGTGCTCTCGATGCCACCGGGCACCAATCCTGCTGCTGTTAAAAACGCATCGCGGGAATTTGCGAGTGAGCAATTTGAAGGCCATCAATTTGCCTTTGTGCAGCATTTGGACGAAAAGCATCCACATGTGCATTTGTGCATCATGATGAAAAATCAGTTTGGACGACGGATGGATCCACGAAAAGCGGATTTGTTTGAATGGCGGCTACGTTTTGCGGATAAGATGCGAGAGCAAGGGGTGGAGTGCGCGGCGACGCGGCGGGTGCATCGTGGTAAGACTCAGAGATCGGAGTATTCGAGTCTACGTCATATGCGTAAACGGGGTCAGGTTCCTAATGTTTACCGACAGCAAACGATTGAGTTGGCGCTGGCCGTTAGAGATTCTTCTCGGCCTGTTCATCCTTTTTTACGTGATCAAATGCAAACACGTAATATCGTATTGGCCGAATATGGCAGGATTGCCAAAGAGTTATATAAGATTGGCGCGACGGCGGAGGCGCGCGTGATAAGCAGATTTGTACGTGAAAATTGGCTAGATGGGCATGCTACGCAGGCACAGCAACGATTCGATCAAACTCATGAAAAGATTCAGGAAAGGACACAAAGCCGGGAACAAAAATAGAATAATCGGAATTTGACTTTATATCGATGTCGGGCCATCTACGCTTCAGTCGGCAACTCTAATCTGGGAACATTCGTTTCCGATAGTGGAGGACGTGATTGGGTGAGAAACAATCTGGAGAATTTCAGAACGCGGTTCAAGGCCCTAGAGGAACGAGTGGCTGGGCTCTCACGACAAATTTTATGTGGGTAATCTGAAAAGGGTTAGCCGAATTTTATCAGTAGACGTATGTTGATGCCTATTCCTAAATCGCTCAATGCAAGCTGTATATGACTAAGACGCTGATTACCTCAGCTGACCTGAACAATGAAGGTATTACCGTTCTACGAACAGCACGGTTTGCCTGTGCTGCGTATACTGACGGACCGCGGCACAGAGTTCTGCGGCCGGGTAGATCATCACGACTATCAGCTGTATTTGGCAGTCAATGACATCGACCACACAAAAACCAAGGCCATGTCGCCACAGACCAATGGCATTTGTGGGCGCTTCCACAAAACGATTCTGCAGGAGTGCAATCAGATCACATTTAGAAAAACGCTATACAGTGATCTGGAGGCTCTGCGGAAAGATCTGGACGTATGGCTGGATTTTTATAACAATGAACGAACTCATCAAGGCAAGATGTGCTGCGGCAAAACGCCAATGCAGACCTTGCTTGAGGGTAAGGCGGTTTGGGAATCGAAGAATGTGAACCAAATCTAATCTGACAGACACTGCGTAACAAGCGGGTAACTGTCAGATCATGTTTGAGCTAGTACAGATTACAGAGAGCAAAATCATTGCTCTCTGTAACATAGCGTTCCTTGGCTATTGCAAATCGGTTCAGCGACGAGTATCGTGCAACGACAAAGTCCCTCGGTAATTAGTCCGTCAGTTTCCCTCGGTAATCACACTAGTACACTTAAAAAGAATTATTTACAACCTTTAGGTATCTGTACCAAAAAGCATCAGACTTCTGATTTTTGCTGAATTGCGAACGTGTAGCTTGGCAGCTTCTTCAGCCATTGAAGCTTCACCCCCAGCAATGGCTTTCACAATCCCTTCATTTTCTTCAATTGCATCCGAAATTCGTCCTGGTGATGTGTATGTTGAATCACCTAAAAGTTCAACTGCATCGTCTAACGCCCGCAGAGCCCTACTCAAATACTCATTGTGAGCCGCCGATACGATAGCTAAACTAAGTCGTCTGTTTAATTCTGCCGCCTCTGTAGGCGTCGATGCTTTACGGAAACGTCGAAGCAACTGTTCTAGATTATCAATTTCCATTGGCCCCGCTTGTTCAGCCGCCATCTTCGCAGCCACCCCCGCTAAAAATTCACGCATCGCATATAGCTCTGATACTCGACGTTGAGTCAAGGCAACAACAACAAATCCCCGAGGAGGTGCCGGTTCAATTAAGCCGTCGGCTTCCAGTTGTTTCAGTGCTTCGCGCACGGGACTTCTACTTACTGTTAAACGTTCAGCAATCTCATTTTCGCGAACACGGTCGCCAGGGCGTAACACCTGTCTACGAATGAGGGAGCGAATGTCTTTATAGACGAAATCTGAAAGTGATTCGCCACTTGGTGTTTTTTTTATAGCAGGCATAAAAAAATTAAAAATGAACATTATGTAGACATCCGTATATTAACACATACCAATTTCCTATGAATTCCACCGAAATTGTCGGAGTACAGATCACCAACTGTTGAATATTGAATAGTTGTGTCAGGCATTGCGTATTAATGTCGAATATAATATACTTGTGTCGACACAAATAAAAATTGCTAAAACAAACTTTTTATAGGAATCGAAAGATGGCGAATGCATACGATGGACCTTGGAACTGGTTAGCAGAAGATATGGAAGACTCTTCACAGTGGCTCATTCAACTAGGAAAAGAACATGTTGGTGAATTAGACATGGCGATTAAGAAGATGGAGGCGGAGCAACTAACTATCGCGGAGGTTAATACAGATACTGTGCCTCTTCCGTTTTTTTCTCAACTCGTTCCGGACATTCTGGATCGATTGGAGAATGGGCGCGGTGTGATTGTGATACGTGGGTTTCCTGCTCATTTATATGAAAAATCAGCTCTTAGGCTTTTGTACTGGGCGATTGGGAAGACTCTGGGTACAGCAGTTTCTCAGAGCAGCAAAGGAGATTTACTTGGGGATGTAAGAAACTTTGGAAGTGATGTAAATGGTCCCTCGGGCCGGGGTTACATGTCTAAGCAAGATCTCCCTTTTCATACTGATACTGCAGACACCGTTGCACTTATGGTATTGCGAAAAGCTAAGAGCGGGGGACGAAGCATGATTTGTAGTTCAGTTGCTATAAGGAATGAAATTGCAGCAAAAAGACCTGACCTTCTCAAGGTTCTTCATCAACCATTTTTTTGGAGCTGGAAAGGTCAGGAAGCGCGGGGGGAATTGCCGTACTACCAACAACCTATTTACTCGGAACATAATGGAAAATTTTCGAGCCGTTATATACAACCACATATAACCGCAGCATATGAGAATTTTAAAGAATTACCTCCACTTGCTTACGAGCAGTTAGAGGCAATGACCTACATCAATCGACTTGCGAACGATCCGAAATATCACTTTGGGATGATGTTTGAGCCAGGAGATATACAGATTTTGAACAATCACGTCACATATCATGCTCGAACAGAATTTGAAGATTATCCCGACGACGATCAGCGGAGGCATTTGCTGCGGATGTGGCTTTCATTACCTAATACTCGGGATTTAAGTCCAAGTATGTCTGTTATATACCAGAACCAACGTGGCGGTACCGAACGAGGTGGGTTTCCTTCGCGCACGGGCACGTTTAGTTTTGAGACTGTTCCCGCACAAGATTGAATGCTCGAGTTGATTAAGGACGAAATATGCATCATGCCAAATCGACGCTTGCAGAAGTGCTGGCTCTGAAATTACACGAAATCAAAATTGAGGATATAGCAGACGAGGTGCGCTTGTTGGCAACCGGGCTATTCGTTGATACGGTCGGAGTAACGCTTTTGGGAATGACGGATACCTCGGTATCCGTCCTCCAATCAGCACTCAAAGACCAATGTGCTTTGGGTCCGGCTAGCGTAATCGGAAGTGATATTAAACTCAATATCCTTGATGCAGCGTTGATAAATGGGGCTGCGGCTCATGCCGCAGACTACGACGATATGGCATCAGCAATGGCAGGTGGTGGACATCCATCTGCCGTGCTTGTACCAACAGTGCTTGCGGTTGGAGAGTCTGTGAATGCAACTGGAGCCCAAGTGTTGGAAGCGTACATTGTAGGATTCGAAGCCGCCTGCCGCCTAGGACGAGTGGTGCACTGGCATCACTATGAAAAAGGCTGGCACCCAACGTCGACGTTAGGCGTTTTTGCATCCGCAATGGCCGCAGTGCGACTATTGGGAGTGAGCATTCATAATTCTGCAACAGCCTTGGGAATTGCGGCATCGTTTGCTTCAGGAGTTAAAGCTAATTTTGGCTCGATGACAAAACCGTTACACGTAGGGCATTGTGCGCGAAATGGTGTCTTCTCGGCACAACTTGCGGCAAACGGTTTCAGTTCGAATCTTGCTGCGATAGAGCATCGTCAAGGATTTTTGGCAACATTTAACGGGTTGAGCAATGCACGCCCTGAATACATACTTGACGATTGGGGAAAAATTCTGGAAATAGAGAAAGCTGGGGTAGGTGCTAAACAGTTTCCCTGTTGTGGCAGTACTCATGCTGCCATAAGAGCAGTCCTTAAAATTAGGAATATGCGTGTGCCACATAAGAATATCGAGAGCATCACTGTGACGGAAAATAGACGGAGGGTTCCACATACTGATAATCCCAATCCAACTACGGGTACACAAGCAAAATTCAGTGTTCAGTATGTTGTCGCTAGAGCTTTTATAGACGGCGTCGTTAGGTTGGAACATTTCGAAGAAAACGCATTCATGGATCCTTACATTCGATCACTTATGCAGAAAATTAAGATAGAAACATATCCTCCGGCACCAATAGATGATTCTGGCGATGAAAACAATGCTTTTGCGGCAGACGTTCAAATTCGATGGTGCGATGGAGATATTCGTACCGCCAGCACTCCAAATATGCTTGGTAGAGGAGCATTAGATCCGATGACCTCGGACGAACAGTGGGAAAAGTATCAAGACTGTGCCAGTCGATTACTGAATGTGGAGAAAGCTCGTAAATCATACGAAATGCTAAATAAATTAGAAACAGTAGCGCAAATTTCGGAGATAACTTCGGTGTTACGAGCTTAATTCGAATAGAAATATATCAAGAGAGAAGGAATATGATTAAAGCCAGCTGTGCAAAGATTTGTAATTAATCGGCGCAGAAAATTATTACCTTTTTATAGTGTCGTTCTGTCACTTGGTCTGGTTTGATTGTTCCTGTTAATACGAGTGCACAGGAAATAAAAAACTCGTCAATTTACAGTGAAAGGGTTAACCATAATAGGTAATTTCAGGGTTGCTATTGAAGGAGTGGCCGCTGCGCAAAATTTGGGTTGAAGTGATTCCTTTTGAACGTTTTTGGAAGGAAGATTTGATCATTGGGATGAACTTGCTCACTCAATAGAAATTAAACCAATGTAAATATGGACTCTAGGAAATATATATGAAATTATACCGATCGTTACTTTATGTCCCTGCGGATAATCCGCACAGAGTGGAAAAGGCGCTCAACTCCAATGCCGATGTCGTTATTTTGGATTTGGAAGATGCTGTGGCCGTCTCAAAGAAAGAATCCTCGCGGAGAAGCCTAAATAGTTTGCTCAAGGGAAGTAATCGAGATAATACATTTGTAAGAGTTAACGCTATGTCCACAGCTTTCTGCTTAGAAGATATCGCGGCAGCTGTTGAGGCAGGAGCAATAGGAATAAGTCTTCCTAAAGTAGAAAGTGCAGAAGAAGTATATTCTATTGATTGGTTGCTAAATCAACTTGAAATCAAGGAAGGGATTTTACCAGGAAGTATTGAATTAATTCCTGTCATAGAGTCGGGCCGCGGGCTACATCACGCAGTTTCCATACTTGAATGTGTGAAAAGAGTACGTCGGGCAGGTTTGGGAGTTGGAGATTTAGCTTTAGAAATGAATTTCGAGTTAGAAAGTGATCAAGGTGAAGCCATTCCTTATAAACGTGAGTTAATTCTCGCATCTAGCGCTGCAAAAATTGAAGCGCCTCTGGATTCTGTCTATCTCGATATAAAAAATCTAAATGGTCTTAAATCATCTTGTTTAGAGTCGAAGCGAATGGGATTTCAAGGTCGACGAATCATCCATCCTAGCCATATAGATATTGTTAATGCAAGCTATTCTCCCACGGATTCAGAAATAGAATGGGCAAGAAAAACTATTTTAGCCTTTAACGATGCCGAGAAAGCAGGCACTGCCGCTATAAGAGTAAATGACAGTCTAGTTGATTATCCAATTGCATATCGGGCGAAAACAATACTTACTAGGCTTGCTGAAATTGAGCAAAATTCTGTAAATCTGCTATCAGAGACAAGGGAGATATGAAAGCAATGAAACATAAGCCATTATCGGGAATCAAAGTACTAGAATTTGCTACATATATCGCAGGCCCTTTTTGTGCGACTGTCCTTGCTGAGTTTGGAGCAGAAGTGATCAAGGTTGAATTGCCCGGAGCCGGGGATCCAGGAAGAACGTATGGAGCATCGTCTGGATTGCCCGGAGCATCCTATATGTTTCTATCTGAAGGGCGGAACAAAAAATCCATAACACTCGATCTGAGGACACAAGAAGGTGTTGAAATCGCCAAGAAATTAGTCAGCATGGTCGATGTAGTCGTCGAGAATTTTCAGGTTGGAACCCTTGAGGGTTGGGGATTAGGGTGGGATGACTTAAAGCAGGTTAATCCAACACTTGTTATGGCTAGGATTACCGGTTATGGTCAATCGGGTCCGTCAAAAGATCAACCAGGATTCGGAAGGATTGGGGTGGCATTTGGGGGGCTAGCCTATTTAACGGGCTATCCTGACAGACCACCTACATCACCAGGTACTGCTACTTTAGCAGATTATCTTGCAGGACTATTTTCAGCAAATGGTGTACTTGCTGCTTTGCGAGCACGAGATCTATATGGAATAGGTCAATACGTCGACGTTGGCCTTTATGAAGGAGTGTTCCGCTTGCTCGACGAAATGGTTCCGTTATACGGAGCAACGGGAAAAATTAGAAAAAGAAGCGGCCCTGCTTCGGCCAATGCCGTTCCACATAGTAACTTCGAAACTAAAGACAGTCGTTGGGTCAGTATTGCATGTACGAACGATAAGATCTTTGCGCGTTTTGCGAAAATTTCTGGCTGTGAAGAATTCGCTCTCCCGGGGGGGAAATGGGAAACTTATCCAAAAAGAAGAGCTGACGAAAATGAAGTATATGAATTCGTTTCTACGTGGACCAAGGAGCGTACGCGTGACACGGTTCTGGAAGCTTGCAGAGAAGCTCAAGTGCCGTGTGGACCTATATATGCAATTGACGAAATTTTTCAAGACGAACAATATAAAGCTCGGTCTAATCTTGTTCAGATTAAAGATCCTCGGATAGGTGAAATAACAGTAGCCAACGTAGTGCCTAGGTTAAGCGAAACTCCCGGATCAGTTGATAGTTTAGGACCTTCTCTAGGAGCTGATAACGACGAAATTTATCGAGATTGGCTAGGGATGTCGGCGGATCAAATAAAAATACTTGTGGATCGCTGTGTAATTTAAAGTACCTAATCAATCTAGTAATAAAATTTGGAGACATGCATGAAATTCTATACATCACTGCTCGTTGCACTAATTCTTTCGATAAATATATTCAGTACTTCAGCGGCTGCGGAATCAATTAACGATTGGCCTTCAAAGCCCATTAGAATGGTTTTGCCCTATGCCCCCGGTTCTAGTACTGATATGGTAGCGCGTATGGTTGCTCAACACTTAGCTGGTCGTTTAGGTCAGTCGATTGTCATTGAGAATCGAGGAGGAGCCGGGGGAGACATTGGGGTAGACTTTGTAGCTAAAGCACCTCCAGACGGTTATACATTAATATTTACTTCTGATTCCGTTATTACTACCACAGCAGTTGGGAAAAAGCTTCGATTTGACCCATTAAAAGATTTGACTCCAATTGGTCAAGTGGCAACGGCTCCTTTTATGGTGTTAGTTCCGAGTACTTCACCATTTAGTACACTACAGGAACTCATTGACTATGCAAAACAGCATCCCAATGAATTGAGTTACGGCACAAGCGGGATAGGAACGATTACTCATCTAGGTACAGAGTTATTTTCTTCTAGGGCTGGAATTGAGTTAATGCATATTCCATATAAAGGGGTGGCTGATGCTTACCCAGATTTAATCGCGGGTCGTTTAAATGTAATGGTTACAGCGATCGCAGCAGGTCTTTCTCAAGCGGCGAATGGAAAAGTAAAACCGGTAGCAATTACAAGCTCGGATCGATCTTCTCTTATCCCTGAATTGCCGACTGCGAGTGAAGCCGGGGTCCCTGGTTTTAAGTTAGAAGCATGGTGGGGGATTTTGGGCCCGTCTAAGTTACCTACCCCCATTGTGAATAAAATAAACACTGAACTTAGTTCTGTTCTCTCGTTGCCAGAGCTTCGTAACGCTCTCTCTAGAGAGGGGGTTAAGGTTCAATCTGGAGAGCCAAAAGTACTAGAAAATCTAATGCGCAAGGGACTTGCAGATTGGAAAGAACTGGCGAAAGAGAGAGATATAAAAATAGACTGACCATTCAAAGCAATGGAAATTACGGTAGTAAGCCGGCGCGCTTAACCGGGAACTAAGACATTCCTCATGTTTAATTAACGTATCGTTATTGGCGACAGGAAAGAATCAGACAAATTTGTCGTTTTTGGAATTCAAATGTCGACATCAAATAGAAATCAAAATAAATTGGATATTTCACCGGTTGATTGACCACGGAGACAAGTAATGAAATTAAACAAATTGCTATGCAATCTGGTGTTTTGCTTTGGTGCTTTAATCGGGCATACAGTTCAAGCCCAAGAGTTGCCTGAAAAACCAATTTCGCTGATTGTCGGTTTTGTTCCAGGCGGTGCAGCTGATGCCTCGGCTCGTCTGATTGCAAAGAGACTAGGGCAAAACACCCATCGTTCTATTGCGGTCATTAACAAGCCGGGCGCTGGCGGTAATGTGGCCCATCAGTATGTGGCTAAAGGGCCCAACGATGGCAGTATGCTATTGCTTGGTTCAATCGGGCCACTTACGGTTTCCCCCCACATGATGGACGTAGGGTATGAACCTTTCACCGATTTTGCTCCAATTTCTGGCAGTGTTAATTATCCTTTGATACTAGTGACGCATAACGCGTCAGGCGTAAGAACCTTGAAAGAGTACCTGGATCTAGCTAAGTCACACCCGGAAAAAGTAGATTTCGCCTCACCTGGTTTTGGCTCATCTTCACATATGGCGGGTGAGTTGTTGAATATGAACGCCGGAGTCAACATAGTCCACGTTCCCTACAAGGGAGGAGGACAGGTTATACAGGACTTGTTAGGAGAGCGTACTATGTCATATTTTGGATCAGTAGCCAGCACTCTTCCCCTTATAGAGGAACGGAGGTTAGTTCCCTTAGCCACAACCGGACTCAAGCGACCCTCCTACTTGCCCAACGTACCAACCGTCTCAGAATCTGGGTATCCCGGTTTTGAAGTGCTAAACTGGTATGGATTCGTCGCTCCTGCTGACACACCCAGTGTGATTCTAGATCGTTGGAACGAGGAGATCGTCAAAGTTCTGACAGACCCGAATATTGTTAGGCAATTGATTGAACTCGGCTTGACTCCACAACCGACGACGCGTCAGGAATTTGCGGATTTCATGAAAAAAGAGTCTGCCAAATGGGGCCATATAATCAAAAATTTAAGCCTCAAAAAATAATAGCCTACCGACTCTCGGACGATTAACCGGTAGTTGCTGGTATCGAATTTAGTGCTGATGTGCATGACGGTAATCCCCCGTATACTTGAGCGTTGATCGGGTCAACCGAACCTATCGTCCGTCCTTGCAGCTTCCGTTGTTGGTCAACCGGGTCAGCACCAGTTTGTTCAAGGCTGATAAAAATACGGCAGTTGATGCATCAACTCAGTGAATGTACCAACGAAACCATTCTCTTGTGGGCAGAAGACGGTAGTAATGCCAGATATATTCGTCTCATTGAACCCACCGGATCGTTACGCATGCATGCGGTGACGGGTGCCGCACCTGTACTTCGGTCCTGATCACGCTCCTAATATTGGGTAACCTCCTATTATAAAATGAGCAAGGAGTGTTAACTACATGCTGTGTACGGTGTCGATAAAGTTATTGGTGCTCATATATAGGGCCTCATTGAGGGTCGGACTATTGTCAGTCATCGTACTGTTCTTTGCTTACCTTCTCTATCCAGTCCACCGATTTGCCATCCATGGATTCGGAGATGGCAATATGACTCATACCCATCGTTGGGCTGGCCCCGTGCCAGTGCTTGACTCCCGGCGGACCACATCGCCGGGTCGGATTTCCTGCACGACATCCTTCCATTTCTGCACGCCGCCTACGCCTATGGTGACAATGAGGGTCTGCCCGAGCGGATGCGTATGCCAGGCAGTGGGTGCGCCAGCGGCAAAGGTGACGACGCCTCCCCCCACGCGCGCTGGTGCAGTAGTCCGGAAGCGCGAGTCTACGGTAACTTCGCCGGTGAAGTACTGCTGGGAGCCAATGCTGGAAGGTTCGGAGCCGACCCGGGTGACGTTGATCGGCTCCTGTTCGGCCGCATAAGTGGTCGAGATGCCAAGCGACAGGGTAAAGGCGGCGGCTACGGGTAATTTCATATTTATTCTTTCAGTATTAGATTCAGATGTACTCGTGATTATCGTCTCCCAGAACTGGATAATGCGAGCAATTCAGTCCCGGGCGCTTGCGCCTTGCGACGGTCATTGCAAATGTTATCGTCCCACGCGTGCCTGGTATGCTTGAAAACATCGACATTTTTGATTTCGAACTTTTTAATGATGATATGAATAAAATCGTTGCGATGGACACAGCAACGAGTGCATTCTTTTCTCATTGGGATCCGGCGATGGTCGAGTGGCTAACGCGACGCAAATTAGACATTTGACGCTAAAGGCCATGCCTCTATTCAAGCGGTGAAAGTCTCATATTCAGGAATTCGCCGCTGCTGATGAGTCCGTCTGGCCGCGCCTTGTAGAGTTCAGCAACGCGCGAACTCACCCGTTATCTTTAGCTTGTCATGATTTTTTCGCGTCAGGGCCGTAGTAAAAATTGGCCGTCGCCCCTCCATCGATCAGAAAGTCGCTGCCGGTGATAAAGCCTCCCTCTGGCCCCATGATCAGCGCAGCAAGTGCTGCGATTTCATCGGGAGTGCCGGCGCGGCGCGCGGGCATCTTCTTGAGCATGGTCTGATAGAACTCGGCGCGTTCGCCATGAAGTTCGTCATGTGCCAACGGCGTGACGATGATGCCAGGGCTGATCGAATTGATTCGCGCGCCGCGCTTGGCCCAGTGAATCGCCTCACCGCGCACCCGTAGCGAATTGCACCGTTTCGACATCTGATAGGCGTGGAGCGTGTCCTTAACACCCTTGACGAAATCGAGTTTCAGCAGGTCTTCGGCCGGCGCGGTGGCCAACAGCGCGTCCTGTTCGACGCTCAAGGCTGGCATGCGATAGCCCGATTGAGACGAAATCACCACTCCGGATCCGCCCTCGGCCATGACCTGGCCAAACTCCTCAAGCAGCATCGAGGTGCCGTAGAGATCAACTTTGAGAATGGCTTCGATCGGCGCCTGCGATGGCGAAACGCCCGCTGCCTGCACCAGAGCTTTGATTGGCCCAAGTTCCTGGGCCTTGCGGATCACAGCCTGTATTGAGGCGCGGTCCGATATATCGGCCTGCATGGCCGTGGTTTCAAATCCGGCATTTTCGAGCAACGTCGCGGCCGCATAGGCCGATTCCTGACTGTGATTGGCCACCAGAATGTGGCGGCCGCTGCTGATACGACGGGCGATGGCCTGACCGATACCGCCGGCGCCAATGACGACTGTTACATTTGACATTTGTGTATTCCTTTCTAGGTTACGAGTTAATTATTCATCTACGCGTAGCATAGTTTTGATCGCGCGGCGTTCATCCATAGCCTTGTAGCCCTCGGCCACCTGATTGATCGGCAGCACCAAATCGAAGACTTTACCCGGATGGATCCTGCCCTGTAGAACGCGATCCATCAGATCGGGCAGAAAGCGGCGAACCGGAGCAGGACCGCCTAGCATGCGCTGTTGTTTGAAGAACAGCTGCTGGCCATCGAAGCTAATGCCGTGCGGGACGCCGACATAGCCGATGGTGCCGCCAGGACGGCAGACGCCCATGGCCTGGCTCATTGAGGTTTCCATGCCCACGCATTCGAGCACCGATTCCGCACCGACGCCGTCGGTCAGGTCCATGATGCGAGCAATGCCATCCTCGCCGCGTTCTGCGACGATGTCGGTGGCACCAAACTCGCGGGCGAGGTTTTGGCGATCGGCATGGCGGCTCATGGCGATGATGCGAGTGGCGCCCATCTGGCTTGCGGCCATGACGCCCATCAATCCGACGGCACCGTCGCCCACGACGACAACCGTGCCACCTTCACGCACCTGCGCCGCGTCTGCCGCATACCAGCCGGTACCAAGCACGTCGGACGCCGCCAGCATGTGCGGGATCATGTCCGCGTCCGGCATGTCGGCGGTCGCCACAAGCGTGCCGTCAGCCAGCGGCACACGGGCGTAGGGCGCCTGCGCGCCGGTCATGAACTCGCCATGCTGGCAGGATGAATGAAAGCCGAACTGGCAATGCGGGCAAGTGTTGTCGGACAGGCAGAAGCTGCCCACGACAAACTGACCGGGGCGGATGTTCCGCACCTGGGAGCCAATCTCGACCACCACGCCGCAGTATTCGTGACCCATGTGCATCGGCGCGCCGGTGTCGTTGAGGCCGCGATAGGGCCACAAGTCCGACCCACAGATGCAAGTGGCCGACAGCCGGATGATGGCATCTGTGGGGTGAATGATTTCGGGCTCCGGGACGTCTTCAAATCGAACATCCCGAGGGCCATGAAGGACCGTAGCTTTCATGTTTATTTCTCCTGTTTTGGTCAGCTTGCTGCGAAGCGGGCAGACCTATGCCGCCTGTAGCTCTGGTGGCGATGACGAATATTCTTGTCAATAAGCCATTTTTTTACTTTCCTTTAAAGCATAGAATCCTATTAACCAGGAAATGAATAGCAATACTATTGCAGTTGTCAAAATGTATTTAAAATCTATGTAATCGGCCAAATAACCCCAACCCCCCGCCATAATTGCTCCTCCAATAGCGAAGGCAATTGAAATATTTGAAAATATTTGAGAATAATCTTTTATGCCGAAAACACTTCTTGCCAACAATGCCGTTTCTACTGTTACACCAGCATACGCCCAGCCGAACAAAAAGCCTCCGGTAGTCATCCAGAACATTCCTTCATTTCCCATCAATAGGAAAACAAAGCCTAAAATCCCTGAACCTGTTGAGGTAATGACACCAGCTAAAGAACTTTTGTCATTGATAAAGCCTAAAGCTACTTTTCCGATGGTAACGCCCAGCATAATCGCAGAAGCCACGAAAGCCGATTGTTCTACACTAAAACCAATTGACGTAACATAAGTTGGTAAAAATAAATTTAGAGTAGAAACTGCAATCATTAGAAATGCAAAAACCATCAAAGCATAGAAAACAGGTGTTTTAATTGCTATGGAATAATCCATTCCCGTTTTTGGCGTGTCGATAGATTCCACTTTCTCTCCGAAAGGCTTTAAACCCATCTCCTCAGGATGATTACGTAGCAAAAATCCCAATAAAGGTGTTACGACAAGCAGAATGACGGTACCAAAAATTAAATAGGTATTCCTCCATCCGTAGGTTTCTATCAAATAGCCGCCCAAAGGATTGAACAAGATGCCGCCAACGCCCGAAGCGGCGCTGCAAAGACCGATAAAAAATCCAACGTGTGTGTTAAACCAACGGTTGATTAATACGGGATAGCTTAAATAAAGTAAAAATGAAAGTGCAATTCCTGTTATGGCTCCGGAAACATAAAATTGCCAAACCATATTGAACTGCGACATTGTTAAATACAGTATGCCCACAGCTGCTGTGCTTATGGTTAGCAGCCATCTTGCGCTGTATTTGTCCATTAATTTTCCGGCGATGGAAAGCATAAGGAACGAAGAGGCGTATACAAAAGTCATATACAAACCAAAATCGCCATTTGAAACACCAAGGTCTTCACTTACAGGCGTATAAAATATACCCGCGCAGCTCATGACCAATCCGATATTGACACCCATTATCAGACAGCAACAAAAAACGATAACGTAGCCGTAATGACATGTCGTTTTTTTCATTGGTTCACTTTTTTCCAGGTTGAAATGGGCCATATAAATCCTGATTATTCCGCTTTCACAGCATGTAATCACCGGACTCATTCATGCTTCATTCTTCATTCTACTTATCGTTCTCGCGTACAACTAGCTAGTAAAATCAACATACACTTATGAGGTGATTTCATATATAAAAAAGTGCCTGCAACAACCTGCTGGCATTCATTGAATTCGCACGCGAGCAAATCTTCGCGCGCGCGGCGGCGCAACTGGGTGCATCCCAATCGGCGCTGAGCCCTCGCATTGGGGCACTTGAGGCGCAGAAGAGGGCCCAGAAGAGGGGCGCCTGCTGACACGCACGACACGCAGCTTTTGTTCAACAGAAGAGGGTGTACGACTATTGCCAAACATGCCCCTCGGTTCCAGGAATTTAAAGCGTAATTGATGGCTCAGAGAAAGCTGCGGGATACAAATGCAGGCAGCAATCGAATAACTGCCACGTAGAATGCAGCCGAGGATGCACGCTGATCAAGGCTTGCCAAGCTGCTTGCTAAGTACCCTTTGATCAAAGTTGAGATCGCCGTCCATTGGTGTTCCTTTGACCTCATCGCGCAGCGCTATGACATGGGTGCGCATTACGCTATTAGCGCGGCAACTCAGTTGGTGGAAATTGATTCTTATTAATGAGTCCAATTCATAGCGCTTTCCCGAATTTTCTACTTAATAACAAGATGGCTAATCAGTAGAATTAAATTTATTCGGATTCTTGCTACTAATTAACATGCGTCAATCTGAAAAAAAAGCTTTTAAATTTTAATTTGGAGAAATAAATGAAAGGTTTATTCATCGCGTCTATGCTAAGTGTGATCATGATGTCTGGTGTAGCGCACGCTGCTTTAGGTGAAAGTGCATACCCATTTGCTAAGAACCCCGTCAGTCCTGTAGTAGACAACAGGGTCGATCAGCAGACCAATCAAGACTCTGCGTATCCGAACATCGTCAGTCGCAGCAGCAAATCGCGACAAGAGGTCGTTTCTGAATTAATTACCTATAAGGAACTGTTCCGTTCTGAGCCCAGCGACTATCGCGGTCGTTGATTAAATTTGCGAAACAAATTAGCGGGGGTACGACACATGAAAAAGCGCCAATTAGGTAGTAATCTGGAAGTTTCGGCAATCGGCCTGGGTTGCATGGGTCTGAGCTTCGGTCTTGGCCCGGCGACTGACCGGCAGCAAGCAATCAAAGTGATCCGTACTGCAGTCGAGCGTGGTGTCACCTTGTTCGATACGGCGGAGGGCTATGGTCCTTTTGTCAACGAAGAGCTGGTCGGCGAAGCACTACAGCCTATGCGCTCCCAAGTATTGCTCTGCACCAAGTTCGGCTTCAAAATTAACGCGGGCAATGAGATTGTTGGCCTCGACAGCCGTCCGCAGCACATTCGCGCGGTAGTCGAAGCATCGCTCAGACGCCTGCGCACCGATCGCATCGACGTGCTCTATCAGCATCGCGTCGATCCTGCGGTGCCAATGGAAGAGGTTGCTGGTGCTGTGAAGGATTTGATTGCTGAAGGCAAAGTTAAGTATTTTGGTTTGTCGGAGGCCAGTGCCCAGAACGTCCGCCGTGCCCATGCAGTGCAGCCCGTAGTCGCTATCCAGGACCACTATTCGCTGTGGATGCGCGAGCCCGAACAAAGCAAATTCGCGCTATGCGAAGAGCTGGGCATCGGTTTGGTCGCCTGGGGGCCGCTAGGCCAGGGTTTCTTGACCGGTGCGATTACCCGAGGCATGAAGTTCGACGACCCGAACGATCTTCGAAAGGACTTCCCACGGTTCACTCCTGAGGCACTGGATGCCAATTTCAAGGTCGTCGATTTCCTCAAGGATTTGGCGGGTCGAAAAGGCAGTACTCCTGCGCGGATCGCTCTGGCCTGGCTGCTGGCGCAAAAGCCGTGGATCATTCCGATCCCGGGTGCCACCCAGGTTGAGCACCTGGACGACAATCTGCAGGCGACAGAGCTCGAACTGAATAGCGCGGACCTGCACGAGATCGATCAGGCCTTCGCGGCCATCAATATCCAGGGCGCGCCTCTATCCGAAGGTCTGGATGCAGCGATTGACCGTTAGTCGGTCCCCTCATGGTTCTCAGTTGGACAATCGATTCTGAAGACAGAGTAATCCCAACTGGTGGTGAATGTTTAAATGATGGAGAAAGAAAGTGAACTATTATCCTATTACTGTGCTGGTTGTCGGGGCCACCGGTAGTATTGGTCAACATGTAGTCAATGAAGTCATTCGAGAGGGTCATGTCGCGCGTGCACTATTGCGCGATTCCGGCAAGATACCGAATCTGCCTGCCGCAGCACTGCCGGTTATCGGCGATTTAACGCAAGCAGACACCTTGGTCGAAGCTGTCGATGGGGTGGATGCTGTCATCTTCACTCACGGCTCTGACGGTAAGGGGAAAATTGGCGCCGAGACAGTCGATTATGGTGGTGTTCGCAACGTGCTGGCTGCGCTTGCCGGCCGCAAGGCGCGCATCGCGCTTATGACCGCTATTGGCGTGACTGATCGCGACGGTGATTACAACCGCAAGACCGAGGCGCACGATTGGAAGCGGCGCAGCGAGCGGCTGGTCCGTGCCAGCGGCCTGCCTTATACCATAGTGCGCCCTGGTTGGTTTGACTACAACAATTCTGAGCAGCATCGACTGGTTCTGTTGCAGGGAGATACCCGTCATGCGGGTAATTCCAGCGACGGAGTGGTAGCGCGTCGTCAAATTGCGCAGATCCTGGTGCGCAGTCTCACGTCAGTTGCGGCAGAATACAAAACTTTCGAACTCGTCGCCGAACATGGGCCGGCACCTGAAGATTTCGATGCTCTGTTTGCGTCTTTGCAAGCAGATCTGCCTGGCGCACTTGACGCCATTCGCGATGTTCCGAATATGCCGCTGGCAGATAAACCATTGCGGGTGATCAGAGAAATGCAACGGTTTACGGCGGCAACTTAAAACGCGCTAAGCGTTAGCTGTGCTTATCACTACGGAATGGATGTCCCCCGCATTTAGCGGGGCTCTCAAAATCTCGAATGCAGTAAAGTGCAAATATTTGATATCGAGGATGGCTTGGATATATTGTAGTCGTTCTGATTTAGCAGGTTGTAGTGTCTTGCCAAAGGCGCTTATGCGTCTGAATGACGTAAAAATTTGACCAACATACCAAATGCAGCAGAATTTTGGCGACGGCTAGGGTAATACAGATGAAACCCGGTCAGTTTAGGCCCGCAGTCGGGGAGGATGTCAATAAGCTGGCCGGCCTGTATGAAATCTCGCACACGATCCTCCACGACACAAGCAATGCCATGACCGTCTAATGCTGCATCAATCATGCTGTGGTCACTGCTGAATGTCAGTTCACCTTCTACTCTGAGCTGCAGATCCACGCCAGCCATGCAAAAGTCCCAAGGTAATATTCTTTTTGTAATGGGGCGTCTGTAGGTAATGCATCGGTGAGTTAGCACTTCTCTCGGATCGTTGAGCTTTTTTCTCCCTCGCATATAGGCAGGGGAGGCTATATAGACTTTTTTAATATCAGGCGAGATGCGCACAGCAATCATGTCTTTGGCTATTTCGTGGCCCAGTCTTACTCCTGCATCAAATCCGTCTTTTATCACGTCCGACGCTGTCTGGTTAACGTCAATTTCCACTTTAACCAATGGATATTGACGAAGAAATACGCTTAACTTCGGCCACAAATAAATGTCTGTCGCATGGGCCGGTGCGCTAATACGAATACTCCCGGAGGGTTGTTCTCTTAGATTACTAATACAATTTAGAACACTTCCGATGTTATCAAATGATGTTTGCAGCGTATCCAGTAACTGTCTTCCGGCATCAGTCGTAGACACACTGCGAGTTGTCCTGTTCAACAAGCGCACTCCAACTCGCGCCTCCAGGCGTTTCATTACGTGGCTTAATGCCGACTGTGAAGTTCCCAGACGCGCTGAGGCGCGAGTAAAACTTTTTTCCATCGCAATGACCATAAAGGCATTGAGGTCAACGATCTCTTCGCGTTGCATACGGACACCTTGCTCTACTATTATGCGTTATTTAATGAAAATGGAATAATAATTTTTATTATTACTGATGAAAAGTAAGTATAAGTCAAATGAATTCCAGGATATTTTTTAAACCGGCTTACACCTATAAAATTAACAGGATGCAGGTCGCAATATCCTGCAATTAGTTGCTCACCCAAGCTTGCAACCAGCCCATTTCGTAGTCGTATTTCAAAAAATTGCTTACACAAACGACAGTAGTGAACAGCGTTATTTAAAGCGAATTATTGATCAACAAAAGCAATTCAAGGATTTATTACTCAATAAATCAATGCATTAAACCAAATACTTCAGATGAAAATTATCGTAAAAATCATAGCCCTTTTTTTATTCCTGGTCGGTGTCGGACTCATTATCGGCGGAGTGAAACTGCTGGGAGCAGGAGGGACACCTTTTTACTTGGCCGCGGGCTTGGCTACCGCTATCGCGGGCGTGCTGTTCTGGTTGAAAAAGCCCGCAGGCCTATGGCTGGTTGTCGCCACTTTTATTGGCAATTTGCTGTGGTCTGTGTCAGAGGTCGGATTTGACTACTGGGGTATGGTGCCAAGGCTGAGCTGGATGCTCTTTATTGGTATTCTGACTGCAATATCTGCTCCTTACATATTGAACGGAAAAGGAAAAAAATCGGCCACAATGGCTGGTGGGTTACTCGTTGCGGTGAGCATTGTTGGTGTGGTGCAAATGTTTCAGGTGCATGGTCATGTCCAATATGATTTGACGGAACGCAATATTGAATCAAGCAGTTCCGGGCAGGGCAATCAATGGCGATACTATGGAAAAAATTCCTACGGCACGCGGTTTGTAGATTCAGACCAGATCAATCTGTCCAATGTCAAGGATTTGGAAGTTGCTTGGACATTTAGAACAGGCCATATCGCAGGAGCAGGCGCAGAAGATCAGAATACGCCTTTGCAGATTGGCGATACGGTGTATGTGTGCACGCCTTACAACAAGGTCGTGGCGCTTGATGCCGGAACAGGAAAGGAAAAATGGAGTTTCGACCCCAGGATTTTTAATGGAAATAATGAAAACAAGGTACGTAACCGCTGTCGTGGCTTGGGATATTATGAAACCAAGGTGTCTGAACTTTCCTTGGCTGAGTTATCGACCAAGTCCAATTCGTGTCAGCAACGCATCGTACTTAGCACATTGGACGCACGTTTGATTCAACTGGATGCACATTCCGGCCAAAAATGTCAGTCTTTTGGTAACGAGGGTGAGGTTGATTTGACAACCGGCATGGGCAAGATCGACCCTTACTTCTATCTTCCGACCTCAGCTCCCACTGTGATGGGGGATAAGATTGTGGTCGGTGGCTGGGTCTGGGACAACAAATCTGTTGACGAGCCGTCGGGTGTCGTTCGTGCCTTTGACGCCTCAACGGGTGAGCTTGCATGGGCCTGGGACTTGGGCGATCCGAACATTAAAGACTATCCCGAAGAAGGAAAAACCTACACACGTACGACGCCGAACGTCTGGAGTACGCCTTCCTTTGATGATAAGTTGGGCCTGATTTACCTGCCTACAGGTAACCAAACACCTGATTACTGGGGCGGCAAACGCAGCCCGGAGAGCGATGCGCACAGTTCTTCGGTAGTTGCTCTGGATATCAATACCGGCACAGTACGCTGGAAATTCCAGACAACTCACCATGATCTGTGGGATTATGACGTTGCCTCGCAGCCCATGCTATATGACATTCCGCAAGCTGATGGCAGCCATGTGCCTGCACTGGTGCAACTGACTAAGCGCGGCCAAATCTTCATGTTGAACCGTGAAACAGGAAAACCAGTTTCCGACGTTAAGGAGTTGCCCGCGCCAGGTGGCGCTGCAGAAGGCGACTACACCTCGCCTACACAGCCGCATTCCGTGGGTATGCCGGTAGTTGGTGCTGAACCTTTAACCGAAGCCAGAATGTGGGGCGCGACGGTCTTCGACCAGTTGATGTGTCGCATTCAGTTTAAACAGGCCCGTTACGACGGTGAATTCACTCCTCCCAACACAACAGATTCGTTACAATATCCTGGCAATTTTGGTGGATTTAACTGGGGGAGTGGAACGATAGACGAACGTCGGGGCTTACTGATTGTGCCCGATATCCGCATGGCCCAACGCGTGGCGCTGGTGCCTGCTGCCGACGTAGAAAAAACCAGGCAGGAACTGCGCCCAGGCGAATCCTTGGCGCCCCAGGCAGGCGCTCCGTTTGCTGTACGGCAAGGGCCTCTCATGTCGCCGCTTGGCATTCCGTGCAACCAGCCGCCTTTCGGTGCAATGACAGCGATCGATTTGGTTACCAAAAAAATAGTGTGGGAGCGTCCCATTGGTACCATTGAAGATAGCGTATTGCCTGGCGGTTTTGTCTCTCCACTCGCAATTGAACTGGGTATGCCGCCTATGGCAGGTCCGTTATCTACAGCCTCCGGTTTGACTTTCTTCGCCGGTACACAAGACTTTTATCTGCGTGCCTATAATGCTAAAAATGGCCAAGAGGTATGGAAGTCTCGGCTGCCTGTTGGTTCCAACGCAACGCCCATGTCTTATATTGCCCCGGACGGTCGTCAATTTATTATCATCAATGCAGGTGGTGCTGCGCGGACAAAAAATAATCGCGGGGATTACATTATCGCCTATGCGCTACCCAAAAGGGAAAAACCGTAAAAAAAGATAGTTATCCCGTTTGATTATAAAAGTCAATTTTGTAATCAAGACGTTAGCTGTAATTGTCAGCAAATTTATGTGGATAGCTATCCACAGAGTATTTTTTCAGTACTGGGACGAAAGGGAGCCAAGGGGAAACGAAGCTCGAACCAACGGTAAGTAGGCGAGCACCAGGCCATCGGAAGCGGCCTGCATCATAAAAAATGCATTTGAATGTCGGGTGGCCTTGTACACGCACTCAGACCGACAGCTTATCCTTCGTCAAATCCCACGTGTACAGCCCACGATAAGGCAACCATTGTGCAGGCAAAGATGCGAGATGTAGCGAATTTCCGAAGGACATTTTCTCGCATCCGGAGTCGGCACTACGTGCTCATAGTCCCAGGAGGCGGCGCAAATCAGGTGCACTCGTGTTGGCACGATAGCCCGGGCCGCCCCGCTGAAAGCTTGCCGCAGCGGCTAATTCACCTACAATGACAGGCTCGCAGCCCGCGTCGACGACCAAGCGAGCCGCGACTTCAACTGCTGCAGCATCGTTGCCCGCTAGCGGTACGCCTAACTTTTCACTTTCCCGTTGTGCTGATGATTCCACTGCCGTAGCGTCCACTGCGCTGAATGCTCGCACCAGACGTGTGCCCGGCAGGTATTTAGCAGAGGTCTGCCCGACGCCATTCGTGTGCGCCTCACGGCTCAATGCACTGTCATTTCCAGGAGAGGGATTGCAGGCATCAAGCACGATCTTTGCCTGCATCGAATCATGCAGGTCTCGGCCCAGTTGGGGCAACGCAGCGTAGGGTACGGCGAATAATAATACGGTACCGAATTGCGCAGCCTGGGCGGGCGTACCCACGGAAGCTCGGTTACCGAGTGCGCGCGCCATTGACGCTAGCTCATCCGGGTTACGTGACGAAAATAGCACTTCATGGCCCGCTTGGACCCAGAGGCGCCCAACAGTGCCGCCCAGCCAGCCAGCACCAATGACGCCGATACGCAGAGGCTGATTTGCTCCCCAGCTAACGGTTGGAATGATGGCCAAGGCCGGTAACGCACTTATGGAGCGAAGCACAGAACGACGGGAAAGAGTCATGGAATAAGTCCTTTTCATCTGTTAGTTTCATTAAAGTTCTATCGAACAAACTGTGGCGATATTGTTCCGTTGAGTTCGCGTGTCGCTATGAGGGTACCTTATAAGCAGCTTATGGAGTAAGGATCGCTTTTCTCCATTTGGTGCGACGCAGAGATATAGCTGATTCGGCCGGGCGCAATTGGCATAAGGGTGGGCCGACATATTTATGTTGCCTTGAGATCAGCCGGCGTCATCGGCAATCGGCGTATCCGTTTGCCTGTGGCGTCGTAGATGGCATTGAGCACGGCTGGCGTGATGACAACGGTGGATATCTCGCCAATGCCCGTTGGATCCCCAGTGTTCGGGATGATGTGGGTTTCCATTACCGGTATTTCGTTTATACGCAGCACACGGTAGTTGTGAAAATTGGACTGTTCCACACGGCCATCCTTGATCGAGATATTGCCGAACAGCGCGGCCGATAGACCAAAGATGATCCCGCCTTGTATCTGTGCTTCCAGCGTACCGGGCGACACCACCTGTCCACAGTCGACGACGGTCACGACCCGCTCAGCCTTCACGTTGCCCTCGGCATCGACGCTGACTTCGACCACTTGGGCCGCATACGTACGAAACGACAGTGTAAGTGCAAGGCCACGACCCCGGCCCTTGGGCAGAGGCTGATCCCAGCCCGATTTCTCAGCAATAACTTCCAAGACCTTAAGCGCACGTGGATGCTTGGTTAACAATGGCTTGCGAAAGGCTATCGGATCCTGTCCCGCTGCTCCGGCCAGTTCGTCGATAAAGCTCTCCACCGGTATGGCGTTCTGCATGTGACCGACACCACGCCACCAGCCGGTAAGCAGGCCTGATGGTGGATCCCGTCGCACATATTGCACCAGCACATTCGGGAATTCGTAAGGTCCGGCTGCATCGCGAATCGCGTCTGTATCGACGTCGTTTTTGAAGCCGGCCGGTGCGTAACGCGCAATGACGGAAGCCCCGGTGACACGGTGGTGCCAGGCGATAGGCAGGCCTTTTGCATCCAGCGTTGCGCTCAAACGGTTGTAATGGTACGGGCGATAGGAGCTGTGCTGCATGTCCTCCTCGCGTGTCCAGACCACTTTGACCGGCTCCTTGACTTCGGCGGCGATGCGCACGGCCTGTGTGACAAAGTCGACATCAAGGCGACGCCCGAAACTACCGCCAAGCAGATGGTTATGAACCTGTACCTTTTCTACAGGTAGGCCAGCCGCCTTGGCCGCGGCGGCCTGCGCGCTGGTTGGCACCTGCGTACCTAACCAGATCTCGCAGCCATCCTTGCTCAACCGTACAGTGCAGTTCATAGGCTCCATCGGTGCCTGCGCTAGTAGCGGCTGCTGGTAGACAGCCTCGATGGTGCGCGCACCGGCTGTGGCCCTGGCGGCCGCTACGTCGCCTTCTTTGCGTGCTGTAGCACCGTCCTGTTGCGAGGCCTTGGCCAGTTCATCGATCATCGTTTGGGTTGAGTATTGCGCGGCCGCGCCGTTTTCCCATTGCACCTGAGCCGCAGCCAATCCCTTACGGGCTGCGCCCATGTGGTCGGCGACGACCGCCACCACATCATCGAGCTGCACGACTTGATGCACGCCGTGCACTTGTCGAGCTGCCTCCACGTTCACGCTTTTGACGCGACCGCCCGGCACGGGGCTGGCAGCCACAGTGACCATGCGCAGGCCCGGCAGTTGCACGTCGATACCAAAGCGTGCAGTGCCGTTGACCTTCTCTGGGCCATCGAGCCGCTTCTGGTCGCCGCCGATCTTCTGAAACTGCGTCTGCGTCTTGAGAGGGATATCGGTGGGGACAGGCAATTGGGCGGCACGAGCCGATAGTTCACCGTATCGCAAACGGCGTCCAGTGGGTGTATGAATAACACTGCCGTTTTCGGCCCTGCACGTACTGCTCTGCACGCGCCAAGTTTGTGCAGCAGCGGCCACCAGCATCATGCGTGCCGCTGCGCCTGCCTGGCGCATAGGTACCCAGGAAGTACGTACGGAGCTGGAGCCACCTGTCCCCTGCACGCTGTCGCCCGGTCGTGCATAGAGTTTGTCATTGGCAGGCGCGTGTTCAAGTCGCACCTTAGCGAGATCGACTTCCAGTTCTTCGGCAATAAGCATTGGCACTGCAGTATAGGTGCCTTGGCCCATCTCGACGCGAGGCATCACTAAGGTCACCACGTCATCGGCGCCGATGCGCACCAAGGCGTTGAAGATGGCGGCATTTTCGTCCTTAGACTGTGCTGCCATTGCCTTCGTGGCAAGTAGGGGCAGTTGTACCGTCAGCAGCAGTGCACCACCAGCGCCTGCTGCCTTGAGTAAACTGCGGCGCGAGAGCTGGACGGGGGAGAGAAGTTTAGTTTCTTGCATCTTAGCTGTCCTTGCTATTGGGAATCTGGCGCGCAGCCTGCTTTACTGCAGTGTGAATGCGCTCATAGGTGCCGCACCTGCAGATATTGCCGGCCATGCCCTCGCGGATCTGCTCGTCGTTAGGTGCAGGTGTTTGTGCGAGCAGCGCAGTGGCGGACATAATCTGGCCGGATTGGCAATAGCCACATTGCACTACATCCACATCGAGCCAGGCTTTCTGCACGGCACGACCTACCTGCGTGGCATGAATTGCTTCTATGGTCGTGATCGACTTGCCGTCTGCGGTTTGCACCGGTGTCACGCAGGATCGAGTCGCTGCGCCATCGATATGTACCGTACATGCGCCGCACAGCGCCATGCCACAGCCGTATTTAGTGCCTGTCATGCCCAGCACATCGCGCAGCACCCAAAGTAAGGGGGTATCGCCATCTACGTCGACGGCATGCTGCTTGTCGTTGATTTTTAGGGTATAGCTCATGGGACGAACTCCTTTTTTCATTGTCTGGGACGGGTCACTGCCCGTACTGTTTCTGCGTGACTTGTTCCACCCACTCCACGGATGTGGAGTCCAGGGATTCGGAGAGCCGAGACTTCCAGATTGCTATTTCCAAGTTTGTGCATTGCATGTGTCCAATTCCCATAAAAAGTGAGCACCAAGTATTGGCGGCCAACGTACACAGCATCTGCCTGATGCATACCAGCATGCAGGCTATATCAGCCGACGCCTTCTACCTGGCATGGCGGCTGCAAATAAAAAGGCACATGCTGGTTCAACGGTTTTGTCATGAGGGTGTTCTATTGGGTAATATACCGATCACATTTGTGTTCTACTAGGTAGTAAAATTTGCAAAGACTTGTGAGACATACTCATATATAAAGAAAAACAGTGACATTGACCTTCAGACGTTCCTTGCGGTCGCGCGCGAACAAAGTTTCAAGCCTGCATCGGCGCAACGCAACGAGCACCATGTTTTCTCATCGGGGTCCGGCGATGGTCCAGTGGCTAACAATAAGAAAGCCAGATGTGGGATGTAACATCACCGCGTCTGCTTCAGGCGTGCTTCAGAGATGCAAGATCGATCACGAACCGGTATTTCACGTCGCTTTTGAGCATTCGGGCATAGGCATCGTTGATGTCCTGGATATTGATAACTTCAACGTCAGAGGTAATGCCATGCTCGCCACAAAAGTCGAGCATCTCCTGGGTTTGTTTCAGACCTCCGATCAGTGAAGCACTCACTGAGCGGCCGCGAAAGACCATTGCTGCGGTGTTCAAGGTCGTGCCCAAAGGGCCCAGATAGCCAACCAGCACGATTGAGCCTTCGGGCGCCAATGTTGCAACATATGGATTGAGATCGTGATCATACGGAACGGTATCGATAATCAGATCGAAACGGTCAGCGACGGCCTGCATCTGTACGTCGTCGCCTGATATTACAATATGATCTGCGCCAAGGCGCTTCGCGTCGGCCTCTTTGCCGGGAGAGCGGCTAAACAGGGTGACCTCCGCCCCCATGGCATGGGCCAGCTTCAGTGCCATATGGCCCAGTCCGCCCAGTCCGACGACAGCCACCTTCTTGCCCGGGCCTGCATTCCACCTGCGCAGGGGGGAATATGAGGTGATGCCTGCACACAGCAACGGCGCTGCACCCGCGGGATCCATGCCGTCCGGAATGGCAAGCACGAATTTTTCGCTGACCACGATTTTGTTGGAATAGCCTCCATAGGTTCGCGAGCCGTCGTGCCGGTCATAACTGGCATAGGTCAACGTATTGCCATTTTCGCAATATTGTTCCAGATGGTGTACGCATGCGTGACAGTGTTGGCATGAGTCGACCAGACAGCCCACTCCCACCAAATCTCCTGCTTTGTATTGAGCTACATTCGGTCCGACACGGCTGATCGTTCCAACGATCTCATGGCCCGGAACAATGGGGTAGGTCTCGCCGCCCCAATCGTTGCGCACATGATGCAGGTCAGAGTGGCACACACCACAGAATAGGATGTCCAGTTCTACATCATCAGGACGCAGATCGCGTCGTTCGAACGACCAGGGCACAAGATCGGTATCTGATGAGTGGGCGGCATAGCCGTAAACAGGGGTTGGCATAAAATTCTCCGTAAAGTTCAAAGCGCCTGCTTTTGGCTGACAAGGCGCTATATGTTTATCCAGCAGCCCGAATCGTGCGTCGCGCGCGACGAAGGCAAGTGCCTGCAATATTGACGTCATATCCCCGCAAAGCTTGGGAGATACTTTTTCCGTTTCTTTTAAAACGGCCGGTGTCAAAGGTTTTTCCATTCATATCGGGCTCCTCACTTGGGCGCTTCGTCTATTTGTTAGTCTAACGGGCGATGGATGATTCGACTAGATACTAAAACTGGTAAACGCTCATGAGCCAAATTCATTATTGTTGCGTTAGTGCGCTTAGCAAGGAGCGTGAGGAGCTGGAGGCTGGCAAGAGGAGATATTCCTGTTTGATGGCATAATACGTCTATACAAACATGACGAGTGCTCATATATGGCCAGGGAAAATTTCAATGATCTATTTGCGTTTGTGACAGTGGCTCGCGAGGGGAGTTTCACGCGTGCGGCAGCGCAGCTGGGCGTTTCGCAATCGGCGCTCAGTCATACGATCCGGGGGCTGGAGAAACGACTGGGCGTGCGGCTTCTGACGCGCACTACCCGCAGTGTCGCGCCGACGGAGCCGGGAAAGCGCCTATTGGAGACGATGGGGCCACGCTTCGAGCAGATCAATGCTGAACTGGCGGCAGTTAGTGAATTTCGGGACAAGCCTGTCGGCACTATTCGCATTAGCGCAGCAGAGCATGCTGCGACTACCGTACTCTATCCCAAGCTGTCTAAGGTGCTTCCAGACTACCCTGACATTAAACTTGAAATCACAATTGATTACGCGCTTACCGATATCGTTTCAGACCACTTTGACGCCGGAGTGCGGCTTGGTAACCAAGTTGCCAAAGACATGATCGCTGTGCGCATTGGTCCAGACCTGCGTATGGCCGTGGTTGGCGCTCCGGCTTATTTTGCAAGTTGCAGCCGACCGAACAGTCCTCACGATCTGGCGGATCACAATTGTATTAACCGTCGCTTGCCCACCTATGGCGGGATCTATGCGTGGGAATTATCTGACGGCAGGCAGCATCTGAATGCGCGCGTGGACGGTCAGTGGGTATTCAACAGCAGTGCACCCGTGTTGGGTGCGGCGCTCGACGGCCTGGGCCTGGCTTTCCTGCCAGAAGATATGGTGCTGGAGCACATCGCCGCGGGACGTTTGGTTCGCGTTCTTGACCACTGGTGTCAGCCGTTTCCTGGCTATCATCTGTATTATGCCAACCGCCGCCAGTTCTCGCGTGCGCTTCAGATCGTAGTGGAAGCGCTCAGCCACTCTCCCGACTAAGAACACGGCTACCGGGTTTCCCAAAATCACTAAGATCGACATTTTGCGAACACGAATTACCATAGGCGGTCGCAAGGCGTTCCGCTGTCCAATGAACAGGCGGCGCCGGCGGCTTCCATCTGCGTTCGCCCTCGGGTGATGCGGCATAGGGGATGCCCATATATCATTGGATTTTTCCGTCCACTCGACCTTTGATCGGACCGCTGTCAATCTGCTGGGTTTCAGTGAGCTGAACCGCGTCAGGGGAAGGCACCTGGGCGTTTGCCAGTACATTCGTTCCTATTGCCGCCAGTAGCGCCAATGCAAATGCGATTTTTTTCATAGTTATGATCAAAGTTCCTGCACTGTTGGTCGAAAAAGAATTTCATTGATATCGACATTCTCAGGCTGGCTCATGGCAAACATGACGCACCGGGCAAAGGTCTCTGCAGGAATGGCGTTATGTTCGTAATAATCGGTGATGGCCTCGTTGACGCCCGGTGCGACCACGGATGCTGGCAGTTCAGTATCCACGGCACCTGGCGACAGGACTGTCGTACGAATGTTGTAAGGCTTGACCTCCTTGCGTAGCGCTTCGGAGATCACCCGAACTGAATATTTGGTGGCCGAGTAGATGGCCCCACCCGCACTGATCGTGTGACCTGCCACAGAAGATACGTTGATGAACTGGCCGCTCTTTTGCGCTTTGAAGTAGGGCAGTGCTGCCGCAACTCCCCAAAGCACGCCCTTAATATTGACATCAATGCACTGATTCCACTCATCGAAGCGCATCATTTCCAGTGGAGATAGTGGCATGATGCCTGCGTTGTTGATCATCACATCAATGCGCCCAAAGTTATCTACAGCATGCTTGACGAAGGCCTGAACTTGCTCCCGATCTGTGACATCCATCTGGAAAATGGTTGCATTGGCTTGGCCCAGTTCCTCGCCCAGCGCCTGCAGGCGATCCAAGCGACGTGCGCCAAGCGCAACTTTGACACCAGCTTTAACCAGGTGCCGGGCTGTTTCAGCGCCAAGGCCAGAGCTGGCACCAGTGATAACGACTACTTTGTCTTGAATATTTTTCATTTTTTATCCGATATGTGTGTTTAATATTGAACGAATAAGCACCCCAATCGGTGTGTTTGCAATGTATTTGCTAATCAATTGGTCTTATAAGTTCAAACGTGATTGCGCTTGAATCTGCGGTTTGCAGTTTTTCAATTCCTGTCTCGATTTCCGCCATCACGACAATGCCACCCCTGACCGGTTTGCCATCGGTTTTGTAATAAATAGCGATGCCTGGACCTGTTGGCCAATAGACCAATTGCCCAGGCGCATTGTGATTAATCAATGGGCTATCGACCGGGAGCCCGCCAGCCAAGGAGGCGTACTTCTCCTTATTGCCAATATCGTCCATGGATATGGTCATGGGAAGACGAGTGAGGAACTGCCGAGTTGTAGGATTGTCATGCAAACGTGCCTCAAACTGCGTATTCCTGAATGAAATGCGCAGCCGATCAGACTGCTGCTTTTGGACTTTCTGTCGGCTCGAGTTTTCGTAAAGCGGCTGATCCTGAACTGCGAAAGCAGTAGCGCTGACGGCCAGTGCCGCTGCCCCCAGCGCTAGAAGTAAATTCTTGCACATGTCATGCTCCCGGTTGCATTTAAGGGGACATCGATGTCAAGGCCGATTGCATCCGAGCTGATGCCTGAGGATCGCCTTGCGTTTCGAGCACCTGAGGCAGTTGGTTCAATTGATGCCGGGTCAGCCCCACATTCATGCTGATTTTCAAATGCGACTGCAATTGCACCTCTACGCCTGACATGGCAGCCAATGCCCCAACAGTGGCCAGTTCGCGACTTTTCCAATCCAGATTGTCGCGAGCAAAAATGTCACCAAACAGATGGGCTTTCAGATACTGATCAATCGCAGGCGAAAACTCAAACAGTGCGCCCTTGGCGGGTGCTCCGATAAGCTTAGACTGGTTTTGGGTGCCCACGGCAAGCGAATCATTACCGCTGGGCAATGGGCCTGGGGCCTTTCCTTCGATGTCCTTGATCCCGCGCTGCTTACGCTCGTCGAGCACTTTGATCAACTCTGCGAGTGCATTGAGACTTCTGGGAAAACCGGCATAGGCATATAACTGGACCAATATTTCCCGACAATCACTGATGCTCAGGCCGGCATCCAGGCCCCGCTGCAACGCGGTGTTGAGTTTTTCAATGTCACCCGCCGCAGCAAATGCAGCAATTGGAACAATCGCCTTTTGTCGGGCAGAAAGACTCTGAGAGTGTCGAGTTTGCATCGCATCGTCCCCATTGGTTGCTGTAACGTTTGACTGCGCACTGGCGTTTGGCATTCCGAACAAAATTGCGGATGTGGCCATCGTTAACAGTACATATTTCATAATGGATACAACGGTCTATTCTGCGCTGTACTGCTCATCGCTGACCTTTTCCATCCAGTCGACGGCTTTGCCATCTAGGGCTTCGGCAATCGCAATATGGGTCATCGCAATCTTTGGAGAGGCCCCGTGCCAATGCTTGACTTGGGGCGGGATCCAGACCACATCTCCTGGTTGAATTTTTCGTACTGGCCCGTCCCATTCCTGAACAAGGCCTGTACCGGCGGTCACCAGCAATGTTTGTCCCAACGGGTGCGTGTGCCAGGCAGTTCTGGCGCCGGGTTCAAAGGTTACGGTAGCGCCGCCAACGCGAGCTGGTTCTGATGCCTGAAAGGGTGAATCAATGCGAACCGTTCCCGTAAAATAGTCGGCGGGACCTTGAGCGGAAGGCTGGGTATCGATGTTTTTGATAGTAATCATGGGAGACTTCTCCTGGGCAATCGCGACTGAAGACAGTAGCGTGAAAGATAAAATAGTATGGGCGAGTAACTTCATGTAAAGTTCCAATCGTCTGACAATGAGGTAGACAAGCATTTTTGAACGAGCCTGCACGACTTTTTTTATTTTACGTTCAGAATGATTGGATGATAAGATAGGAAAATCTGAATACTTATGTGCATATAATTCACCAATAATGACTGCTGAAAACCTGAACGATCTTCGCGCTTTTGCAGCAGTAGCGCAGATGCGTAGTTTCACGCGTGCCGCCGCACAATTGGGGCTGTCCCGTTCTGCCCTGAGTCATGCCATGACATCGCTGGAAGCCCGTCTTGGGGTACGTCTTCTGACACGCACGACACGCAGTGTTGCGGTCACAGAAGCAGGCGCGCGTTTGCTGGGCACCGTGTCGCCCATGTTCAAGCAATTGGATGGGGAACTGGCAGCATTGCGCTCTTTGGGCGACAAGCCTGCGGGTACAGTGCGTATTAGTGCGACAGACCATGCCATCGCCACGATACTCTGGCCTCGTCTGAACAAGCTGTTGCATGAATACCCAGACATCCAAGTTGAGCTAATCGTCGATTATGCCCTCACCGATGTGGTCGCACTGAATTTCGATGCGGGTGTACGAGTAGGTGACGTTGTAGATAAAGATATGATTGCGGTGCGCATTAGTCCCGACTTGTGCATGGCCGTGGTTGGTGCGCCTGGTTATTTGTCTGGAAAGAAGACCCCGGTTTTACCAAAGGCACTGACCGATCATTCGTGTATTAATCTCAGACTGCCAACGCATGGCGGGCTTTATGCCTGGGACTTTCAAAAGGGTAAAAGGTCTCTGTCGGTTCGTGTGCAGGGGCAGACGGTATTCAATAACACGTTTTTAATACTGCAGGCAGCATTAGACGGGCAGGGACTGGCTTACCTTCCTTTGGATTTGGTGCAGCCGCATATCGTAGCGGGGCGGTTGGTTCCCATGTTGGAGGACTGGTGGCCCCGCTATCCGGGCTTTCATCTGTATTACCCGAATCGACGCCAGATGCCCGCGGCGTTATCGCTGGTCATTGACGCTTTGCGTTATCGTGATGTGTCATAGTCGGATGAGGATACTTGTGATTGAACATAGACTTTAAGCGCAGGCTTTATCAAACAGACTTTGTATCGCCTATCGACGGCATAAGAGCCATTAGGGCACTTGCTGTGGTGAATGCAGCCATAATCCAGGCCATGGTCCAGGGTGTACCGTCGGCAAGTTTTGCCAAAAGGAAGGACGAGATAATGCCGCTACCATACTGCATTGAGCCGATCAGTGCGGAAGCTGATCCGGCCAATTGTGGAACACCATCGAGCGCTGCGGCGGTAGCGCTGGCAGCAATAATACCGTTCATGGAAAAAAACAGGAAAACCGTTATTAAGATGCTATAGACGCCGCCTATGCCAAAATACACCAACAGAGCCAGCATAATCGCAGATGTCATCGCTGTGATGGCAGCAAGACGAAGTAATGTATCGAGTTCAACTGTCCTTACCAGCGAGCGATTTACAAAGCTCATCGCTACAACACCTAGAATATTGATTGCAAATAAGGCTCCGTAGTGTTGGGGGTTAATCCCAAAATAGGTAATATAGACGAATGGGGACCCAGTAATAAATGCATAAGCACTTACATAGAAGAAGGCAATGCATAAGGTATAGCGCATAAACTGTCTGTTGCTGAGTAATAGCCGGTAGTTTACGAAGGCCTGCAGGATTGATGTTTGCCTTCGTTTTTCGGATTGATGAGTCTCTGGCAAGAAGAAAAGAGAGAGAAGCATCAGTATGCCCACGGCAGCCAGAAGCCAGAATATGCTGTGCCATGAGCTGATTTGAATGAGCTGACCACCAAGAAGCGGGCCAATAATCGGTGCGATCGCCATGATGATTGTTAATGTCGACAGCATTTGCGCAGCTTTTGTTCTTGTATAAAGATCGCGGATGATTGCCCGTGCGAGCATCGGCCCCGTGCATGCGCCAAGAGCCTGAAAGACCCGCCAGAACACAATTTGCTCTATATTTTGCGAGAGCGCGCAGCCCATTGACCCGATGATAAATAGGATCATACCCATGAAAAGAGGTTTACGCCGCCCGATACGGTCGCTGATCGGGCCCCAAATCAATTGGGCGATGGCAAACCCAATTAAGAAGCCGGTAATGGTCAGCTCAACATTACCTTGCATGTCGCGATTCATTTGCGGCATGGCGGGCAGGTAAATATCTGTTGACAGCGAGGTGAATGCCATCAAAGCCCCCTGAATTGCCATAAATACCCTGCCGGTCTGGTTTTTTGAAGACTGTTGAGATAAAAGAGTAGGATTCACGATGTGTTGTAAAAAAATTAATTTGAGCACTTGGTAGACAAGTCTGTTAATAAGCGCTTGAGTACAGCGCAGTTCCGACTCAATTTATTGAGCCAATTTTTATCCAGTTGCTTTGCAACTATTCAAATCGAGTGGGCCTTCGGACGCCTTTCGAAAAGCAAAAGTTGCAATGCTTTTTCTTTTTCCCCGAGACATTAATAATTCCGAACTATCTTTTTTCAGCAGCAAGAAAATCAGCCGTATTACTCAAGAAAGGACGCTTAACGAAAGATTCTTGCAGTCGCTGGAAATTTAATTATTCACTGAGAACATAATAGCCATTTATCACTTTTCGATAAACAGCATAAAACAGCATGCTCTGATGAATTTTATTCAATAATTTAATTTGAATGGTTCAAGGCTGTTCGCCACAGGAGGCAGGTTGGTTTAAGTTAGTCCTCGACAGGTACCTGTTCAGTCCGTTGCTGCCCAGTATTTTCTTCAGCTCGCAAAGTCGGAATATAGCCGATATATTCCAGCAGGCGATGGTATTGAGCCAACCGATACTCTACTGTCTATATCATCAAATCTCCAACCAGTTGGGAATGAATCCCTTTGGTTGTCGCTGCTCAACTCATGACTTCACGGTCGCAACAATCGATCTCAACGGCCACCCGTACGCGCTTCCCAATGTCGCAGGATAGCTCAAAGCCGTCGAAGCACCACCGCTGTATTGCTGGCGCCGATGGCGACATTGGCTTCGTGCCGACGGTGACTGACCGGGTGAACCGCTTTCCTGTTGCGCCGAGGACCGCTCGTTGGACAGCTGCAATCCGTTGTCATGCAACCATCTTTGAACAATCTGCGCCGCAGAAAGCACTGTCGGAAACCCTGCATAAAAAGCGAGATGAGTGACCGTCTCGCTGATCTCCTCGACCGTGACGCCATTGTCCTGTGCTTTTTCCAGGTGTGAGCGAAGCTGGTCGCATGCTAATCAGGGCAGCAATCGTGACCATGCTTCGATCAGCTAGTCTGTCGCCTTTATGATGTCGTCGGGTCGGAATTGATTCGAGACAATTTGTATCGGCTCTACGTCCGCATATGCATTCTTCATAGACGGCGGGAGCACTATGATTATGTGTGTGAATTATCAAAGTCGAAGCTCGCAGTTTATAAGGGAGAAGAAAAATGCTCATGGTGGTTCGCCTCTGTATCCATTTGTTTTTACTAGCAACATTCGCAGTGACAGCACCGGCGCTGGCGCAAAATTATCCAGACAAACCCGTCCGTGTTATCGTGCCGTTCGCCGCGGGCGGCAATGCTGACGTTCTTGCACGTATCCTGAGTGAGGAGTTGACACGGCGTCTGGGACAAACGTTTATCGTAGATAATCGTCCTGGCGGAAGCAATATCATCGGCACCCAGTTTGTAGCCAGGTCGAACCCTGATGGATATACCTTATTGATTGTTTCAAATTCGCATACCGTCAATCCGACGGTGTTTGGCGAAAAATTGCCCTATGACACAATCAAGGACTTCGCGGGCGTTGCCAAAATTGCCACAACTCCAATGGTACTGACAGCTTATCCTGGTTTTGGCGTGAAAAATGTACAGGAACTGATTGCCAAAGCCAAAACAGAACCGGGGAAAATTAACTTTTCATCCAGTGGTAACGGTTCGTCAGCGCATATGGCGGGAGCCTTGTTAAACCAGCTGGCTGGTATCGAGCTTGTGCATATTCCCTACCGCGGCACCTCCCAGGGTATCAGCGATACCATATCTGGACAGGTCCAACTGGCATTTCCTAGTTTGTCCGTGGCGCGTGAGCTGATCAAAACCGGGGCATTACAGCCCTTGGGAATCACTACGGCTAAACGAACTGCAGCCGCGCCTGACCTTGCTCCTCTGGCTGAGACGCCTTCATTGAAAGATTTCGATGCGAGCATCTGGACCGCGATGCTTGCGCCAAAAGACGTTCCTGCACCCATTATCAATAAGCTCAATAGCGAAATATCAAGCGCTTTGCATGATCCGAAAGTGAAATTAAAGCTGACGCAATTAGGCGTCGATATTGATACCGGTACACCAGAAGAATTGGACCAGTTCATTGCATCGGACATCAAACAATCTCAAGGATTGATGAAAGTGAGTGCTGTTAAACAAGAGATGGGCCGTTAAGTCATGAGTTCCAGCGCTCCAGTAGCATCAGAGATTGAAGGAAATGACTTGTTAAACACACATAATCAGGAAGCGACGATGAATGAATTGACAGCCATCAAGCGGGCATTGAACGAAGTTTTGAATAGTGTCGGAATCGATGAATCCGATGCCAGGGATGTCACGATCTCGGGCGACGATCCGGTTTTCCGGACACGCTATAAAATCGCTGCAGCCGGGTCTGCTGCGCTCGGCGGTATGGCGGTTGCAATGGCTAATCTGCGTCAGATGCAAACCGGTGCACGACCTGCAATCAGTATTGATGCTGCTGGCGCGGCGGCGTCGCTGCGCAGCAGCAAATATGTACGATTAAACGGAGAGCCGCCTCAAAGGGAAGAGGTCATGACTGGCTTTTATCGTACGGCCAATGATCGCTGGAGTTATTTCCATTGTAATCACCCTCCTCATCAGCAGGCTTTATTACGTGTGCTGAATGTACCTGCAGATAAAGAGCAGGTAGCCCAGGCAGCCGCTGGCTGGGATGCTTTTGCACTGGAAGAGGCAATGAATCAGGCCGGTGGCCTGGGGCCCGTGGTGCGCACGCCCGAAGAATGGCGTGCGCTACCGAATACGTCGGCACTTAGCACAGAACCGCTGATTCAAATTCGGAAGATTGCCGATAGTGCACCTATTCCCATACCGCAAGGCAGACAGTGCGTTCTGGAAGGCTTAAAGGTCTTGGATCTCACCCGGGTATTGGCCGGTCCGACATGCGGGCGCATTCTTGCAGAGAACGGGGCCGATGTAATCAAGATCACGTGCGATGCACATCCCGATACTGCAATTTTGGAGTGGGATACCGGGTACGGCAAACGTCAGGTAACGATGGATATCGCAACAGGTCCGGGCAGGGATAAATTCATCGACCTGATTAAAAACTGCGATGTACTAAGCCAAGCGTATCGGCCCGGCGCACTGGCAAAACTCGGTTTCGGACCAGAAGATGTCAGTTCGCTGCGTCCTGGAATTATTTATACCAGCCTGAATGCCTTCGGACATACCGGAGAATGGAAGCAGCGCCGCGGCTTTGATACCGTTGTGCAATCTGCATCCGGCATGGCTTATACGTCTCGAATTGGAGAAAAGCCGCAATTTTTGCCGGTATCAGCGCTGGATTACATCGCGGGATATTTTATGACGACAGGCGTTCTCGCGGCGTTGAAGCGGCGCCACGAGAAAGGGGGCAGTTTTGCGGTCAATGTTTCACTGGCGCGTTGTGCCCAATGGCTTATCGAAATGGGGTTGCATGATGAAGCGACGGTAGACGCCGCACACAACGAACTGCCTGATATTGATAAGTGGCTGACAGAGGTAGACACGCCTTTGGGTATGTTGACACGTCTGCGCCCAATCGTCAGGTATTCAGAAGATCAGATGAATCAACTGATTGATTGGCAGACACGAACTGAAGATGGATTGTCCTGGCTAAGCGAGCATTGACCACAAGCTGCATTGATGAATTAAGGCTCCCACGTTCACGCCCCCCCTAAATGGGGGCTTGTTCGCGAGTTGAAGATGTCGCGCAGAAAATCTATGAAGGCATTAATTTTTACAGACGAGCGTTGACTGACGGAATAAATCGCACTGACTTCCTGCATCGGGGCATTAAAAGGCCCCAGTATCTGAATTAATCGATTCTCCCGTAAATCTGCCTCAACAGCGTAATAGGGAACCTGGACAACGCCCAGTCCGCCAATTGCAGCTTCAATCAATCCATCTGTGTTGTTCAGAATCAGCTTTCCTGAAACTGCAAACTCCCGTGGCGCATCGTCGACGATAAAACTCCATTTCCGTGGTCTGCCCGTCTCTCGCGAGAAGAAGCGAATACAGTTGTGCCGTAACAATTGTTCCGGCTGTGTGGGAATACCCGCCGAGTTCGCATACTCGGTTGAACAGGCAGTGATGTAGCGAGTGGCGCCAACGGGTCGCGAAATAATATTGGGCCCGTCGAATGTGCCTACCCTGACCGAAAGATCCACACCTTCTTCAATCGGATCGAGTAGATTATTGCGAAGTGAGATGTCCAGCGTCAAATCGGGATGCTTTTTATAGAACAAGGGCAGAGCTGGCAATACGAGTACTCTCGCAAGTGCCGGGGTCAGGTGCACGCGCAGGGTCCCTCGCAGCGACTTGCTCGGTTCCCAGGAAAGCTCAAGTTCATCCAGATCGGATAGAAACTGCCTGAATCTCTGATAGCATTCGGCTCCCGCTTCAGTGACGATCAGCTGCCGCGTACTACGCTGCAACAGCCGCAAGCCTAACCGGCTCTCAAGTCTGCTGACCGCCTTTCCTACGCCTGAGGGTGTCATTCCCAAACGCCGGGCGGCCTGAGCAAAACTGGCGGCTTCGACAGTTGCAACAAATTCGGCAATACCTGCAAACTTTTCCAATTTTTGCTCCTTTGGATTACGGACATTTTGTCTCGACTGAGATTCCATGCAACGCGTTCTAAATTTCTTTTGACATATCTATACTTCCTTCAGCGTATCTGGAATGGATCTCTGGTTCCAGCCACACGAAGTTCGTGAGTGAGTATAAAGCGGTTGTCTTGCAGCACTCAATAGACAGTTAAATTTTTTTTACAAGCTGCATATCTCGTTTGCAACAGTACGAATGGGATTGCGGATACAAACCTTTCGATATCCGGCCAATTGAGGTGGATTTCGCTGGAAATCAAATATTACACGGATTAGCATGAACGAAACTACAGATCATTCAGCATTTACTGGGGCGCATGCCATCGTAGAGGGACTGCTCAAAGAAGGCATTGACCATGTTTTCGGCATTCCAGGTACTCAGAACCTGCCTATTTTGGATATTTTGCGCGATAAGCCGGATCAAATTCGGTTCATCCTGACTCGCCACGAACAGGCGGCTGCGTTCATGGCGTATGGATTTGCCCGTGCCAAAGGTGCTCCCACTGTAGTGACCGCTACAGAGGGGCCTGGTCTGACGAATCTTGCTACCGGTATTGCCGCAGCCCTCAAGGGATATGCGCCCGTCATCAGTATTTGCGGCCTGCAGGAAGGATATATGCGTGACCGTGACTCCATGCAGGATATCGATCAGGCAGCGTTTATGCGCCCGATCACCAAATTTGCCCAATCTGTCTGGAGCCCAGAAAAAATTCAGGAGCTGCTGCGAAAATCTTTTCGTATTGCAATGACTGAGCCCAAAGGTCCGGTTCATATCGACATATCAAGCGAGGTACTGCACGAACCCGTTGTGTCAGAGCCCATCGAAGCTGATAGCTATCGCGTCAGGACGCTTCCTGTGTGCGATCCCACTCAGCTGGATGAGGTCACTGAACTGCTGGTAGGAGCGCAAACACCCGTCTTCCTGGTCGGTCGCGGGGTGATTAATGAACGAACCACCGATGCAATTGCTGCCCTGGCTGAGCTTACGGGTATCCCGGTTATCACATTGCAATATACCCCCGACGCTTTCCCGACCACGCATGCCTTGTCCTTGGGAACGCTCGGTCGCAATGGATTTGGCAGCGCGAACCGTACGATGCCTAAAGCCGACCTGATTATCGCAATCGGAGCTCATCTTGATGTGTTTTCAACAACATTCAAGTATGGAATTCTGAATGAGAACGCCAAGCTTGTTCATCACAGTTCTGCATCCGGCCAGATCGGCCTGGTGTTCCCTGTAACACTTGGAGTGACCGGCTCCACAGTCAGCTTTATCGACGGTCTGACTGAGCGTGTAAGAAAGTTAGCTGTCAGGAAGCCGTGGGTCGATGTGCAGAAGTTGCGCGCGGAATGGGAGCGCGAGTTGAATGAGAAAGTGCAGCATGACGCAGTACCGATTCAGTCTCAGTTTGTTGCACATACGATTCGCAAGGCGCTACCTGAGAATGGCATCTGTGTTGTTGATGCGGGTAACGGTGGCAAACACGTGCGCAGCTATTTCAAAAGCTTCGAGCCGGGCACATTTCTGTGCATGGACGACTGGGCGGCTGTCGGCGGTTCATTCCCGATCGCTCTGGGCGTCAAGCTGGCGTGTCCTGACAGGCCGGTGCTTTGCGCATCGGGCGACGGTGGTGCTATGTGCAATATCGGCGAGCTGGAGACTGCGGTACGCGAAAACATTCCTGTCGTCTATGTGATTTTCAACGACCAGGGACTTGGTAACGAACGTGCATTCCAGAATGAACGATATAACGGCCGCTTTTTTGCAGTTGATTATGACAATCCTGATTTCGGCGCCTTGGCCAAAGTGTTTGGCGCCTATGGGGAGCAAGTCACGCAGCCAGCTGACCTGGAGCCGGCAATCAAACGTGCATTTGCCAGTGGAAAACCGGCAGTAATTGATGTGATTATTGACAAGACCACGCTGGCGCCGGTGGTATACCGCGCTGAATAATTATGACGCCTGTCATTTCCTGATTCATTGAATGAAGTAAATCGAAAATCATGCAAATACGACCTTTCCTGATAAACAACAAGTGGGTGAGCGGAAATGGCAACTCGTTTGAGTCTGTTAATCCTGCCAACGGAGATGTGCTGGCCAAAGTGGCCGGGGCGGACGCCTCGGATGTGGATGCGGCGGTATCCGCAGCCAGAGCCGCGTTGGTTGCGCCAGAATGGGCCAATCTGAAGCCGTTCGAGCGGGCATCTTTTCTTTACCGTATGAGCCAGCTGATGACGGCCCAGAAGGAGTCGCTTGCTCAGCAGCAGATGCGGGACAATGGGAAAACCCTCTCTGAATGCCGAAGCCAAGTTGCCAGTGCAGCATATACCTTCAGATATTACGCTGCCGCTTGCGAAACGTTCGAATCCGAGGTGACTCCCTCTCGCGGGGCTTACTGGACAATGACCCAACGTGTGCCGGTAGGGGTTATCGCTGCAATCACGCCCTGGAATTCACCCGTCACGCTGGAAGCCCAGAAACTAGCTCCGATTCTCGCGGCCGGAAACACAGTCATTCTCAAACCGTCTGATGTCACGCCACTTATGGGCCTGGAGTATGCAAGGCTCGCGCTGGAGGCCGGTTTTCCACCCGGTGTTTTGAATGTTTTGACCGGTGCAGCGGAGGTGGGAAGATTGCTGGTGGAACACAAAGGCGTGGATATGGTTAGCTTCACCGGTGGCACATCCACCGGGAAATTAATAGCCAAGACTTGTGGTGCTGCGCTTAAGCCCGTTGCGCTGGAGCTGGGAGGCAAGTCTCCCAACATCGTTTTTGCAGATGCCGATCTGGAAAAGGCGATCGTCGGAACGGGCGATGGCATCTTCTCCGGAGCCGGCCAGTCATGCATTGCAGGTTCGCGCATCTTTGTCCAGGAAGCCATTTTTGATGAGTTCCTGGAGGGGCTTTGCCACTATGCCGGTCAATACAAAATGGGGTCACCAGAGGACCCGGAAACCAAAATCGGTCCTTTGGCAAGTCAAGCTCATCGGGAACGGGTCGAACAGTACGTTCAGATTGGACGAGACGAGGGGGCCCAGGTGCTTTGTGGAGGCGAGCTGCCACAAGACGATATTTTCAAAGGCGGCAACTTCTACCCTGCGACCATTCTTACTGGTGTTCCGAATACAGCCAGGGTCTGCCGCGAAGAGATTTTTGGCCCTGTTGCAGTGATACTGCCTTTCAAAAATGAGCAGGATTTGATTGAGCAGGCAAACGACAGTGATTTTGGTCTGGCCGCAGGCGTCTGGACATCGGATTTTCAACGCGCCTGGCGCGTTGCACAGGCACTGCAAGCTGGCACGGTTTGGATTAATACTTACAAGCAGCTTTCAGTGACAACGCCATTTGGTGGTTTCAAAGACAGCGGGATAGGTAGCGAAAAAGGGTTGCAAGGGATGCGCGCCTATATGCATCCCAAGAGCCTGTATTGGGCTAGTAACTAGCCGTCGCCGCTTAACGAACTATTGGAAATACATATGTCTGATTTGCCACGTACGGTCAAAATCCGCGAAGAAGGGCCGCGGGAAGGGTTTCAAATCGAGCGAACAATCATACCCACATCACGCAAGATTGAGCTTATCAACGCGCTATCGGAAACTGGGCTCCAGGAAATTGTCATTGCGTCATTCGTTAATCCCAAGCGGGTTCCAGGCATGGCGGATGCCGATGATATCGTCAAAGGTTTTGAGCCAAAGGAGGGAGTTAAATACCGGGTGTTGTGGCTGAATGAACGCGGGTTTGAACGTGCGCGCGCTGTTTCCGATGGCAAGCTTGCCTTCGATTCAAAAATTGGTGTTTATGCTTCCGAGGCGTTTTCCCTCAGGAACAATAACCGTACAACCGCCCAGGAATTCGAATACGCGCGGACCATCGTACGCCGCTACCTGGATTACGGGGTTCCGGTAAAAAGGGCCTCGGTCTCTAACGCCTTTGGCTGCAATTTTCAGGGAGATATTTCAATTGCAACTGTGTTGGATCTGATGGCGCGAATTTTTGAGATCGCAGAAGAAAACGCGCTGACGCTTGAAGAAATCTCACTATCAGACACGATGGCCTGGGCGACGCCCCTGGCAATTAAGAAAATGGTTGGTGCTATCCGTGACAAGTATCCCGATATGCATCTCAACCTTCATTTGCATGATACCCGCGGTATGGGCATTGCCAACGCGGTCGCCGGACTTGAAATGGGAGTGGGCATGTTCGATGCCTCGATCGCCGGTCTGGGTGGATGTCCGTTCGCCGGCCATAAAGGCGCCGCCGGGAACGTCTGTACCGAAGACCTCGTTTTTGTGTGCGAGGAAATGGGCATAGACACGGGCGTTGACCTGGATAAATTGATCGATTGCGCTCGGCTGGCTGAAGACATCGTTGGACACCCGGTGCCAGGTTCCATCATGAAAGGCGGAAGCCTGGCGCGGCTGCGCAGTGCATTAGCGCATTAATCATTATCGCCATTTCGCATTACCCGGTTCCTGATATGCCTACCGGAATTGCAGGCATTACGCGTAATTACAATTTATAAAGTTAAATTCTATGTTGCAAATCTCTGAAGTGTCACCAGATACGCCCGCAATTCCTCTGCCTCTGGATGGCGTGCGGGTTATTGACTTAACCAATGTCATTGCCGGACCACTCGCGTCGTATCAGCTTGTCATGCTTGGGGCGGAAGTGATCAAAGTGGAAGCGCCTGGGCAGGGGGATCTGTCCCGCATTATGGGTGCAGATCCCGAACTGAATGAGCGTCTGATGGGCGCCTCTTTCTGCGCAATGAATGCCGGCAAGAAATCCATCACCGTCAATTTGAAGAATCCTGAAGGTGTTGCGATCTTCAAAAAACTGGTTGAAGAAGCAGATGCTGTCATCGAAAACTTTCGTCCGGGTGTCATGGATAAACTTGGCCTGGGTTATGAGACGCTCAAAACAATCAATCCTCGAATTGTTTATTGCGCGGTATCCGGCTTCGGCCAGAAAGGTCCGCTGTCCAAACGTCCCAGTTATGATCAGATTATTCAGGGATTTTCCGGCATTATGAGTCTGACCGGCGAACCCAATGGCGATCCCACGCGAGCAGGATATGTCGTGTGTGATAGCATCGCTGCCGTTACCGCGGCCCTTGCGCTCGTTGCGGCTTTATATCGTCAGCAAAAGACAGGGCAGGGGGAAATGATAGACGTCTCAATGCTGGACGTCTCACTGTCTACCATGGCTGCCTGGCCGGTATCCAATTATCTTAACGGCGGGCATGCGCCTAAACGGATGGGCAATCACAATCCTGCGGCTTTTCCATCAGGCACCTTTCACACGGCAGACGGCTCACTGAACATCGTGAACAACGAGCAGCATCAGTTTGAGCGGCTGTGCGACACGCTTGGAATCGAAGAACTCAAAGATGATCCACGCTTTAGTAACCGGGCCAATCGGGCGAAGAACCGCGATGTGCTGGAGCCTTTTATCGTAGATGCGTTATTGAAAAGACCCGCGTCAGAATGGGAAGTTCTATTCGAAAAGGCCAGCGTCCCTGCTGGTCCGATTCTTACCGTCCCCGAAGTACTGGATCATCCGCAGATAAAAAGCCGCAACTTGCTAAAGAAATTTACCAATGCGCACGACGCAGGCCGGGATATTGCGGTAATGCGCCCCGGCTACGCGCTCGCCGGTAAAGCGCCGGACGTGAATACGCCTCCGCCTGTGCTGGGTCAGAACAATGCAGAAGTTCTGGGTCGCCTAGGTTTTTCAGCAGAGAGGATTGAAACCCTGAAGCGCCACGGAGCCATCTAGGTTCTGATATCGACGATGAATCCGGCGATTGGTGTATATGGGGATCGCCATCTTTCAATCATTTAGAGAAGACAAAATTTATGTATTTCGGACCTGCTCCTGAAGTCATTAAAGCCGAAGTTTACAGCACTGTCCCGAACGTGCTGCGCACTGCCAAGTCCAAATTTAAAACTGAGCAGCCCCGGGTTTTCCTGGAAGGCCCGTCATTTGATCGGGCAGGAAACCTGTATCTGGTTGATATTCGTTTCAGCCGCATATTGCGTCTTTCGCCGGCCAGAGAATGGGAAGTGATCGTTGAATATGACGGGGAACCCAATGGATTGAAGATCCATCGGGATGGGCGAATTTTCGTGGCTGATCGCAGGCAAGGGATTATGCTCCTGGATCCCCAGGCGGGAACTATCAGCAGCATTCTCTCGGGACGCTCCAAAGAGGAACGCTTCAAGGGCCTGAATGATTTAATTTTTGCGGCGAATGGCGACCTGTACTTTACAGATCAGGGCAAAACCGGCCTGCAGGATCCCACCGGTCATGTCTATCGCTTTAACCTGGAGACGGGCAAGCTGCAGGATCTGATTGGAAATATACCGAGTCCTAACGGCCTTGTCTTTAACATGAGGGAAAATGCCCTGTTCGTGGCTGCCACGCGAGATAGCTCGGTCTGGCGCATCCCGTTGAATCCTGCCGATGAAAAAGGTATCTGGCCGGCCAAACCCATTGGTGCAGTCAGTAAGTTCAGTCGCCTTTATACGCCGGGCCCAGACGGACTGGCGCTGGATAAGGACGGGAATCTGGCCATCGCACATCCTACTGTTGGCATGGTATGGATTATCAGCAAGTATGGCGCACCGTTATACCAGATCAATTCTTGCTGCAAAGAAATGACTACCAATCTGGCCTATGGCGGAGAGGACAACAAAACATTATTTATCGTTGAATCAAAAAGCGCGACCATTATGACCGCCAAAATGCCTGTGGCGGGTAAGGCTATGTATTCACATGATCAGGCGTAATTGTCCTTTACCGACATTCGCGTGATCGTGAAAGAAACCATCTGAATTGCAGAAATAAAACCAAAATCATCCTGGCGAATCACAATCGCGATCCGCCAGATTTATAAACCACTTGAAAGGAGGGACGCAGAGCATGACGCAATGCGAGGTGTCCAGGAAAATATATGAAACTGAATCGTCGCCATACTATCGCTTTTGTACTATTGGCAGCAGCCACGGGATTTGCTCATGCTGCCGAAACGGATGCGTCCGACTACCCATCACGCCCCATCAACCTGATCTCACCCTATACGGCGGGCGGAGGCAATGACAACCTGTCACGCATTATCGGCACCAAACTCTCAGCAGAGCTTGGGAAACCGGTAATCGTGCTAAACAAGCCGGGTGCCAATACTATGATTGGTAATGATTTTGTCGCCAAGGCCAAACCCGATGGCTATACGTTGATCATCAACAGTAATGCATTCGTGATTAATCCGAATTTCTACAAAAAGCTGCCTTATGACGCCGCCAAAGACCTTGAGACGGTCTCCTTTATCGGTTTTTCAACGGAAGCGTTAGTCAGCAACCTGGATTTGCCGGTCAAATCTGTCAAGGATGTAATCGCCCTGGCCAAATCAAAACCAGGCGAGCTGAACTACGGAACCTCAGGCTATGGCGGACCCGGATTTTTTGCAGGTATGCAATTTAATCAGATGGCCGGCGTGGATATTAAATCGATTCCCTATAGCGGGACGGCGCCCGCAGCAAATGATGTCATTGGAGGTTTCGTTCAGCTTATGTTTGCACCACTGTCTTCCATTCCACACGGGAAGGTCAGGCTTCTTGCAGTTGGGACAAAACACCGATCGAAACAATTTCCTGATGTACCCACAGTTGAGGAAGCGGGCGTGCCGGGCTATGAAGCCGTATTATGGTACGGCCTGATGACAAAGGCGGGTACGCCCAAGCCTATCGTTGACAAAATAAACAAGGCGATGGGCAAGGTTTTGCAGGACCAGGAGGTTATTCGCAACCTGGCAACAATGGACATCGAAATCGCCTATAAAAGGTATCCGACACCCGAGAAATTCGCAGGTTTTATTACAACCGAACTTGACAATGCGCAGCGCATTGCAAAAGAGCAGAAAGTGCAGCCGCAGTAACGGGTTGCCGCCGGGTTGGTCGGGTCATTAAGGGATTGATATTCATCCTCCTCAAAAAAGAACAGGAAAGTGCGGTACTAAGCCTACTGCTTTCCTGTCCTTTTCTATCATTGTCGTGGAGTGTTCAAAGTGTCGTTTTGCATGATTAATAAGATCGAGGAAGCTCCAGTACGCGCTCGCTAATAAAATTCAAAATCATCTGGTCCGAAATCGGGGCGATACGCGTCATGAGGACCTCCCGCAACAGTCGTTTAACGTGATATTCTTTGGAATAGCCCATACCGCCAAGCGTCATGACTGCCTGTAGGCAAGCTTGGTAACCTGCCCTTGACCCGGTTTTCCTTTTCCTTTCTCTGACTTTGGGGACGTACGCGTCAACAATAGAATTTTGTTGGCGATCTGTGCGGTAGAAGCCCATATTTTTCGTCCGGAAACGCGATATCCACCATCCACCTTTTCGGCAAATGTTGCTGCCGAATCAAGGGATCCTCTGGCGCGATTATTGCTGATGCTATCCAAGATTCTCACGACGGAATCTTCCGTCCTTATTTCTGATTTCGCCGTAAAGGTACGAGGTGGCACCGGCTACCTACGGAGTTGTGCAGCAACGCAAATGCTGCGTGATAGTCGGGCGGCGCACCTCTATGAAGGCAGCACGGGCGTTTTTGCCAGTCAGTTTGTCCTGAGTATGAAAACTCCCAAAGGACAAGAATCGACGAAAGCCCTGGGTAATTATCTTCAACGCGAAGACCTCCAAATGTCCTATTCTCTAGAATCGATGAGCGATCTTGGTGAGTTGTGGAAGGCATGTTGCAATGTCGTGGAATCAGCCCACGATCCTGCCACGACGGCTGACAGTTTTTCCCGGATTGCATGCTTGCTTGGTTTTGCGACCAGTTGGAGCAGAATTGAATCGGTGTTGCATCCGGCGCTCGTTTATGATCGGATTCGCGCGGCCAGTGCATTTTTTGGGGAGCAGATTTTGCCAGAAGTCTATTTTCGCCAGGCCTAGATACTGAGCGCAAAGAGCTGGACATTCAAGAACTGACTGCTTTTGCGATGCCTTTATTGCGCTCGTACGTAAGAAAATCGGATTCGAATTTTTACTACGAATCATTAGCAGCCAGTCCCAACCGCTCGACGTGGCGTACAAATTCATCAAGAAAGCTTATGCCGTCCCTGGATAGTTCACGAACTTTCGATGTGTACACCTGGATAGGCAAACGGATAGCGGGATTCAGACTCTTTACCAGCATATTGGCATTCTCGACGTGCAGAGTAGAGAGTTCATCGATGATCGCCACGGCGTTGAGTTCTGCAGCAATACGATAGGCCGTAATCGAAGAGCCAGGCAATACAATGGGCTCAGGAAGGTGAGCGCCAACCTGTTCAAAAGCATTATAGATAATATCGCCTATCTTGCCGAATCTTCCATCGGAAAAAAAAGTGATGATGCGCTCATTGGAGAGCTGGTTAGCCTGGATCGCGGTACAGGTCGACAATGGATGTGTGGACTTCATCGCGCATTTGACGCCCGAGGTAAATGCGAATTCGACCTTGAGACCTGGATCATCGATAGGGCCGTAGACGATTGCAATATCGGCCTGGTTCGACATAATAATTTCTTTCGCAGTAAGTGACCGGATGGGCACTAATTCAACATTTGCCCAGGGAGAGGCTCTATAGTAGCTGCCAACCACAGCTGGCATGATGCCATCGATGACAGTGGGTGCACAGGCGATGGTCAGCCGTGAGCCTCGATCGTAGATTAGACTCGCTGACAATTTATCAATAAATTCGATTTTGCTGAAAAGTTCTCTGACCTCTGGAATCAGGGTCAGTGCTTCTTTTGTGGGTATGAGCCTTCCCGAAAGTCGCTGAAACAGACGGTACCCCAATCTACTCTCCAGTGTGGAGAGCGCTTCACTTATCGCAGGCTGTGATACGAACAGCCGCTTTGCTGCCCCTGTGGTGGTACCGGTTTCTATCACGGCAAAGAAAACTTCCAAATGCTTAATATTTAGTCTTGGCATAGCGATAATTTTCTATTCATAGTTCAAAAAAATTTTCTGCTTGTGCTAGCCGTTAATAATACCCATTTAGGCTCGGGATCTATCGTCGTGCAACGAGAGAACAAAGGACGTCGCTGAAGGAACAATGTATAGGAGTTTCTTATACTCAACAAGAATTAAATATTTGTGCTCGTGGTTGGACGAGTTCACCATAGAGTGACTCCTATAAAACATCAATGCGAGACAAAGACTATGACTAACAGAATCGTTGTTCTGCTTATACCAGCTATTCTGAGTATATTCCATTATCCTGCTTTTGCAGCCAACGCCTCTGCAAAAAATAATGAGACATACCCTAAACAGCCCATCCGGATGATCGTCGGCTTTGCTGCTGGTGGAGCCACCGATGTTCAGGCGCGGGTTCTGGCCGATAAATTGACCAAACGGTGGGGACAATCTGTCGTCGTGGAAAACAAGCCCGGCGCGACCGGAAGCATTGCAATGGCCAATCTGAAGCAGTCTAAAGCAGATGGATACACGCTGGGTGTCGTGAGCGGAGGCGCGATGACGATCAGCCCGATTTTCCGTAACGTGGGATATGACCCCATCACCGACTTTGAGCCGATGACGGTTATTGCCGAAAATGATGTTGCGGTGGTAGCGGCGCCCAATTCCAACCTTAAGGATTTTGCTGCGTTGCTTAGCCCCAAACAAGATACATCTTCCAAACTATTCTATGGCTCATCGGGTGCGGGGGGACTGGGACATTTGGCTGGAGAAAAATTCAACAAGGTATTCGGAACGCACTTGTCCCATGTCCCTTATCGCGGAGATTCCGCTTTGGTCGTCGATGTTATGTCGGGAAATTTGAATGTTGGATTTCCGGTTATTCCTTCGATTGTTGAGCTTGTTAAGTCTGGCAGACTGAAGATGCTCGCAACTTTGGGAAAAGAACGTGCGGTGGATTTCCCGGATATTCCCTCTGCATCTGAGTTCACCGACCAGGAGATCGTCATTACTTCCTGGATTGGTGTATTTGCCCCAAAAGGCACTCCTAAAGAGATCATTGACACCTTCTATCAGGCTGCCAAGGAGGAGATGACAACGCCCGATGTCGTCAATGAGTTCAAAAAACAAGGTTCCCGGGTCGTCGCCAGTAGTCCGGATGAATTCAGAGGCTTTTTGAAAGCGGATTTCGATCGAAATAAGAAGCTGGTAAAGGATTTGAAGATAACGTTGAAGTGATTTAATTACTGCTCGTTGTGAGAATAGGATTTGTGAGTCGTTTATTAAACAAGGAATTGCTATGAAAGTATTGGCTGAGGATTTATGGTTCCCGGAAGGACCGGTTTATTTGGAAGATGGCAGTGTTCTCGTCGTTGAGATTCGACGAAAGACACTGACACGAATTGAAAAAGACGGAAAAAAGTCGATCGTTGCAGAATTGGGAGGTGGCCCAAACGGCGCCGCTATCGGGCCGGACGGGAGTTGCTTCATTACCAACAATGGCGGTTTCGAGTTCCGTACCAGAGAAGATGGTGTCGTTGTGACCAATGGCGCTGCAAAAAACTATCAGACGGGAAGTATTCAAAAAGTAGATCTGAATAGCGGTAAATATTCCACCCTATACACGACGGGCGAAGACTTCAGAATTCGTGGGCCTAATGATCTCGTGTTTGATGATTGCGGCGGATTTTACTTTACCGACCCAGGAAAAATCTGGGACCGCACATGGGATCGCGGAAGTGTCGGATATGGAAAAGCGGACGGCTCGCTGATCAGGGAACTTGTTTTTCCTATTACCAAACCAAATGGTATCGGATTGTCACCGGATCAGAAGAAATTATACGTTGCGGAGACCGAATCGGCGAGACTGTTCGAATGGGAAATCGCCGAACCCGGCGTGTTGGCCAAGCAGGATCTTGAAGTCCCTGTTCCACATCGAGGGCGTCTTGTTTACGTCTCCGCCAAGTGCTGCCGCTTTGATTCGCTAGCTGTTGATCAACATGGCAATGTTTGTGTCGGTACGCTCGATATGGGCGGCATCACCATTATTGATGTCAAAACGGGGAAGGGAAAATTTGTGAAGGTACCCGGTGACACGCATATTACCAACATATGTTTCGGTGGGAAGAACGAAGACAAGGCCTATATCACTCAATCCTATGCAGGCCGGCTGGTTGAAATGGACTGGCCACCAAAAGACGCAATTGCAATTTGAAAACCAAACGGGTTATGGAGAGAAAATAATGGAGCACCGGATACTTACCCCCATTGGTCTTGGCGTAGAGATCAGTGGAGTCGATGTGAAATCACTTTCGAAAGAACGAAAGCGGGATATTTACGATCTGTGGATTCGACACGGAGTTATGGTTATAAAAGACCAAAGACTTGAGCCAAAAGATTTCCTGGAATTTGCCAAAGTCATTGGAGACCCGGTAGTGCAACAGGTTTCCAAATTCAGTGTGCCGGATTACCCTCAAATTGGCACAATCTCCAATACAGATCTTCCTTTGCGAAATGGAAAATTTCATGTCAGGGGTGAAAATTATCACACTGACCATTCCAATTTTCTGGCGCCCCCGAAAGCCACTATGCTTTATGCGATTAATATTCCGGAAGAGGGTGGGGACACTCAGTATGTGGATGTGCGTACCGCCTACGAAGAGTTACCGGAGTACGTTAAGGAGTACGTTAAATCACTGAAATCTCTTCATATTTATGAAAGTTCCAATAGTCCGCGAAAAATGATCGAACTATCGGAGGAAGAGCGCAAGAAGATGCCCGAAGCGCTGCAGCCGATTGTGATTCACCACCCTGAGTGCAAAAGAAAGGCCCTGTATTTGAATACTGGACGGATGGAAGGCGTAGACGGTCTGGATCCCGGAGAGGGACGGAAATTGATCGACCTGTTGTACGCCCATTCGACGCAGCCCAAATTCGAATACCGACACAAATGGACGCCCGGAGACATTGTTGTCTGGGATAACCGAAGTGTAATGCACCAGGCAAACGCCGATTATGACCCTGCAAAGCGACGTTTCTTGTACCGGATAATGGCCTACGGCGAAGCCCTCACTCCAGCCACAGCGGAAACTGCAGTATGAAATACGAAATTTCATGCCTGGATACCTGGCCAGATAAAGTTAAAGAAGTTCTTCTGGAATGCGCTCCGCGAGAATTTAATTTGCGATTTGCTGAGAGCTATGAATTCGAACACCAGGCAGAACTAGTCCGTAACGCGGACGCAATTTTGCCAGGATTTGCGAGAGTCACCGAGGAGCTGCTGCAGCAGACAAAACGCCTGAAAATCGTTCACAAATGGGGGATTGGCGTCGATCGCATTGATGTCGCAGCGGTTCACAGACGCGGAATTCTGTTGGCAATTACCAGCGGGGCAAATGCCCATCCGGTAGCAGAACTTGCTATTGCATTAATGCTGGCCGTTTACCGCCGGATTTATTACAACAATGTCATGATGCGTCTCGGAAAATGGCCAAAAGACGAAATGCGCGAAACCTGCTTCCAATTGTACGGAAAGAAAATTGGTATCGTAGGCTTCGGCAACATCGGAAGAAAGCTGGCGATGAAACTAAGAGGTTTTGAAGCTGACATTGTCTATTTCGACCCAGCGCGCGCTTCTCCGGAGGTTGAGCAATCTCTGGATGTCCGCTGGTGCGAACTGGATGAACTGATCGAAACCTGCGATATTGTAAGTCTGCATCTGCCAGTCAATGAAAAGACCCGAGGTATGCTGGACGCTAAAAAAATCGCTAGTATGAAACAAGGGGCAATGCTGATCAATACAGCCCGGGGTGAATTAATAGACGAGGACGCTCTATTTAAAGCGGTGAGGGATCGTCATTTGCTTGGAGCCGGCCTGGATGCATTTGACCCGGAACCCGTGGCGCGTGGAAGTCAACTTCTTGCACTGAACGAAATTGTTGTTATTCCTCATGGGGGAGGAGGGGTGCTGGATAATGTTGCCAACGTCGGCAGACATGCTTTCGGTAATATGCAAAAGGTCTTTGAGGGTAAAAGCATCGATCCGTCTGATCTCATCGTCTGAGGAGCTGAAAATGAAGTATGTACTTCCATCGTTAAAGAAGTCTCTTGAGAAAGATACACCGACGCTGATGATGAATATCAAACAGGTTGGCCTTCCGGAGATGGGTCTTCTGGCCGCCTCCTGCGGGTTCGACGCGGTGTACGTGGATCTTGAGCACGCGTTGGTTTCGGAAAGGGAGGCTGCGCAAATATGTATTGTATCCGCTCAGCAAGGCCTCGTACCGCTTATCAGAATACCTGCTGGAGCTTATTCCTCTATCGGTCGATTGCTGGACGGAGGGGCAATGGGAATAATTGTTCCCCATGTTGAGGACGCAGGTGTCCTCGATAAGGCAGCGCGGCACTGTTATTTTTCTCCCATGGGAGAGCGGTCGTTTCCTGGCGCCTGGCCGCAATTTTGTTATGACAAGACCGATCCGATAGAAGCGGCTGAGACTCTGAACGCATCTACTGCGGTGATCGGGATGATCGAGTCAAGGGCGGGGTTGGATAACATTGAGGAGATCGCGTCGGTGCCTGGACTAACTGCCTTGCATATTGGCACGAACGATTTATGTCAGGATATTGGAATCATGGGCCAGCTGGATCATCCTCAAGTTCTGGAAATATATGAGCAGGTGGTGGCCATTGGCAAAAAACATGGCTTGGCCGTTGGTGCGGGCGGCCTGTCCGGCCATCCGGAATTTATGGAAAGGTTGCTGGGAAGAGGGGTACAACTTGTGACTGTCGGAAACGAGTGGGGATTCCTAGCTTTTGCGGCAAGAAATCGGGTTGCCGAGCTTAGGAAACTGTCCACAAAAACAAAAGTGTGATTATTGCATTTGTGAGTTTACACAGTGCCGACGCATTCCGGAATCCTCGGGTATTGGGTTTGTTCGAAAGTGATGTTGCCGTAAGGATCGCATCCTATCTGGTCTGTGGGTTATCGAAATATTTTGGGATAACCAAACGCATTTGCTCGATCCAATAGTCAGCGTACGCCTCTACACTGGACTCCAGGCCTCCAATACCTATGGACATAGGCAAGCCGTTGTTTTCCGATGGCAAAAGCATGGCTACCGCGCCCCCTCGTTTTACGTAGCCACCTACGGATATCACATATCCATCGTTGCGAATTTTTTTCAATCTCCTGGTCAAGGCAGCAAGGTCTACCCGCTGCAGGGAATCTTGCTCTTCGCTGTTCGCTCGATGGATAAATCCGGCGAGACGGCGACTGTCCCACGTGCTTAAAAGCATGAGTCCGGTTGCTGTTCGGTAATAAGGCCTGGTCTGTCCCACCGCAGCATGCAGGCGCAAAGCTCCTATCGCTTCGATTGTGTGAATATACCTGGCATAACGGCCATTTTCTGCACAGAGCATGATGGTTTCATGCGTCCGCTCACTCAATTCCTGCATCAATTCAAGAATCTTGTCGCCATTAAAAAGGCTTGTGTTGATCCAGTTGACCATCAATGGCAGCCGCAAGGTAGGTCGATAAGTTCTCTTCGCTCTATCAAAACTCATATAGCCGAGTTCGGTGATGGTTCGCATCAGTGCGGAAGTACTTGATTGAGGAAAGCCGCATTCCTGAGCAATATCTGCGACCGAAAGAGCCCGTTGCTCCTTACCGAAAAGCTCCAGTATTTTGAATACGCGGTGAGCAGATTTCACATTTTCGGTTGTCATATTTTTACCTAAAAATCAGTATGTGCGAAATTATATCTTAAATGCATTTTTAATGTATTTATTTTCGGCTTAGTTATAACATTGATTCCGAAGTAACTGGCAGGAATCTTTTGAGTTGATACACCAGGGAGCTGACAAGGCTTCTTCTTAATAACGGGAAACGACATGACAATCGAAGACATGACAATCGAAATTAATAAACTTACCGAGCATACTGGTTCAGAGATCACGGGCGTGGATCTTGGCAAACCGCTGGAACCTGAACTTTTGGCAAAAATCAAAGAGGAATTTGCGAAACGGTCCGTGCTAGTATTTCGCAATCAGTCACTGAATCCACAGGAATTTCTTAGCGCGCTGCAGCAATTCGGTGAAATCATGCCACAGGGTGTTAGCCGTTTCACCTTACCGGAACTGCCACTTGTGGGATTTGTATCGAGCGAGGATACGGATAAGCCTGGCGGTGTCCGTATGGTGCGCGGCGAACAGTTTCACACTGACCATTCAAATTTTCCAGCTCCACCTATTGCAACTGTACTGAAAGCGGTTGAGCTTCCCAGTAAGGGCGGCGATACGCGATTTGTAAACATGCATGCGAGTTACGACGATCTTCCCGACGAAATCAAGAAAAAAATTGACGGCTTGCGTGCTTTACACGTATTTAAAAGCAGCCGCAGTCCAAGAAAAAAGGCAGAACTGTCTGAGGAAGAAAAAAAGCGGATGCCTGAAATGACTCAGCCCTTAGTTATACGCCATCCTGGAAACGGGCGGAAGGCTCCGTACCTCAACACTGCTCACATTGAAAAAATTATTGATATGGACGATGAGGAAGCATTTGATCTGATCGGGAAACTGATGGATCATTGCACGCAGTCCAAGTACGAGTACAGACACGTATGGAAGGCGAACGATCTCGTCATGTGGGACAACCGAAGCGTCATGCATTCGGCTACAGCAGATTATGATCCCAGCGAAAAACGCTTTCTCTATCGAATCATGCTTGCCGGGTCACCACTGACCCCTGCCGCTTGAGTTCCCTGATTTATAACGCTTTGTCAATTCTAGGAATAAGGATTATTCAATGTCAACATACATGGTAAGTTGCCTCGAAAATTTTGCACCAAGTGTGCAGGAGGCAATGAGAGGCGTACTGCCTCCTGGATTCGAAATACGGTTTGCGGCAAGTTTGGATGAGGACGAACATATAAAGTTGGTTTCCGACTCAGATTTTCTTCTGATTGGCGGAGGCCACCTGACTGATAAGATTCTTCAGAATGCTAATCGCGCTCGTCTGATTCAAAAGTGGGGCATCGGTATAGACAAGATTGATCTTCAGGCAGCTAAGGCACGCGGAATTCCGGTGGCTATTACCGCCGGAGCCAATGCGACACCTGTGGCAGAACTCGCTGTCGCTCTGATGCTTTCGGTTTTTCGTCGTATCCCTTACGCTGACAGGAACTTGCGTGCCGGGAGGTGGTTGAAACCCGAAATGCGTACGCTTTGTCGTAATCTGGGAGGAAAAACGATCGGACTGCTGGGATTTGGCGCAATCGCAAAGATGGTCGCAAAAAGATTGTCGGGCTTCGACGTGCGCATTATTTATCACGACATCCACAAGGCGGACACAGAAACAGAATCCAAACTGAATGCTCATGCCGTTTCATTTGAAGAACTTCTGACGCAAAGCGACGTAATCAGCATTCACACCCCGCTGTCTGCTTCAACGCGCCGTATGATTAATGCAGAGGCTCTGTCAAAAATGAAAAGCACGGCCATTATTGTTAATACGGCCAGGGGCGGTATTGTTGATGAAGACGCCCTCTATAAGGCACTAACGACAGGCGCAATTCTGGGCGCTGGATTGGATTCCTTCGACACTGAACCTCTTCCTGGCGACAGCCCGTTCCTGGCGTTGGACAACGTAGTCGTGACTCCACACGCGGGCGGAGGGGTCCTGGACAATGTGGAAAACGTCACCAGACATGCCTTTGCGAATATGTTGAGAATTTTAAACAATGAAGACCTGAAACCTGCGGATATTATCGTCTCGCAGGTCGAAGTTGCTAAACACTGAAGGAATAAAATTGAAAGATTTGATTCAAAATAACGTTACTGAAAAATTGGCCAGAGACGAGACTGTACTGTCTTTTCAAGTACGTCTTGTTCAGAGCATAGAGGTCGCACAGATCGCCCAAAGCTGCGGGTATGACACTATGTACATCGATGTTGAGCATTCGTCTCTTTCGCTTCACGATACGGGTCAGATCTGTATGGCGGCGATTGCAGCGGGTATTACTCCTTTCGTACGCGTACCGACATATGGACCCGAGTTTGTGTCCAGATATCTGGATGCGGGTGCCATGGGAATTATTGCGCCCCATGTTGAAAGCCGCGAGGATGCCGAGACCGTGGTGCGTTCAGCAAAATTTCCCCCTTACGGAAACCGATCTGTCAGCTTTGGTCTTCCACAACTGAAATTTAAAAATGTGCCGCTTGCTGAAGCCCGTGAGGAACTGAATGCGAAAACCACGGTTTTGACCATGCTTGAAAGCCCGAATGCAGTCGAAAAGGCGGATGAAATAGCGGCGGTGGAAGGGGTGGACATACTTTTCATTGGGTCAAACGATTTATGCGCTCAAATGGGAATTCATGGACAATTTCACCATTCCCGGTTGCGTGAGGCTTTTAAACACACTATCAAGGTCGCTCGCAAGCATGGCAAGCATGTTGGAATTGGCGGGCTTTCCGGCGAGCCGGAGCTGATCTCCGAATTTATCGCTATGGGTGCACGTTATGTTTCTGCCGGGAACGATTTACTTTATCTGATGACAGCCGCGCGGCAGCGTTGTGAAATGCTCCGGAAAGCGATGGATAACGGCAGCAAGCAAGAGGTAAAAAAATGATGGAATCGCACGCCAGTGAAAGCGAGAATCAATGGGCGCCCATCATTGATACGCATGCGCATCTATACCTTGAAGACATGCCAATGGTAAAAGGCGCGACATTTGAGCCTACGTATCCCTTCGAAGCGAAAGATTATTTGAAGATACTGGATGATGAAGGTGTTCTTTTTGGTGTGATTACCGCACCTAGTTTTTTAGGATCGTATAACGATTATACCATCTCATTATTGCAGTCGAATCGACGTCTGCGTGGCACGGCAATTGTTGACCCGACAATCGACTATCTCGGCTTGCGACATCTGGCTGATAATGGCATTGTCGGCGTTCGCTATTCATTAAGGCGATACCCCGATATTCCGGATTTCTCAACGCCAGAATACCAGCGTCTGCTGCGCAGAATCCGTGATCTCGATTTGTATGTGCATATTCTTGCGGAGACCGAGAGGCTAGCTAAACTCGTGCCGCAGCTGGATAAGGCCGGTGTGAAGCTAGTAATTGATCATTTCGGTGTGCCGGAGCCGCGATTTGCTGATGCCGATCCAGGAAAAAAGGCCATTACTTCCGCCATTCAGAATGGCCGGACGTGGATAAAACTGTCTGCGCCTTACCGAACCAGCGGGGTGGATATGAAAGCGCTGGCGCAGTTTTATCTTCGCGAGGCTGGGCCCGATAGGCTGCTTTGGGGTAGCGACTGTCCGTGGTCTTCGTACGAAGGTAGTTTCAATTTCAAAGATACGATACGCTGGTTCGAGGAATGGATTCCGGACTGTAACGTGCGCAACAAAATTGGCATTACCGGGCTTTATCTCAATCGATTCATGTAGCTGTATGCACGAGAAGTCTATATCTTCGTAGTGAAGACCGGGGCACGTTGATGATGTCCCCAGCTCTTTCTACTCTAGAGTTTAATAACGGAGCGGACATGACAAAAAAATTTCTGGCGCTTGTGGGCGCTTTATCAGGGTTTCTATTTTCAGCAACAGCACCAGTTATGGCTCAACAGGCATTTCCTGACAGGCCTCTGCGTCTTCTAGTACCTTTTTCGCCAGGAGGATCAACTGACGTATACGCCAGAAAATTTGCAAAACTACTAGGTGATAATCTGGGACAGGTCGTGGTTGTTGAGAATAAGGATGGCGGTGCGGGCAGTATTGCCGGGTCGCAGTTGAAAGCGGCCAAACCCGATGGCTACACCGTCATGATTGGTACTTCAAGCAATGTAACCACGGGTCCGGCAACAAATGCCGTCTTTAAATATGACCCGAGAAAAGATTTTTCCGCAATCGGAATTCTAGGGGTGCTGCCGATGGTGGTCATCGCGAACCCAAGCGTGCCGGCAAATAATATGAAGGAATTCGTCAGTTTGATAAAACAGAATCCTGATAAATATATGTATGGTTCTGGGGGGGTGGGGGGTGTTTCACACTTGGCCGGAGAGCTTTTCAAGGACGAAATGGGGGGACTAAAATTGCCTCATGTTCCCTATAAAGGCAGCGGTCCGGTTATTCAGGATATTTTAGCTGGACGGGTTCAAGTGCTTTTTGATAATGCAGTGCCAAACCTGCCACATTATCGGGCCGGTAAAGAGAAGATTTTGGTAGCGCTGAGCGAGAAGCGTCTCAAAGTTCTGCCCAACGTGCCCACCACAGTAGAACTAGGGTATCCTGATTTGACTTCATCGACTGTGCTGTTTTTCCTGGCTCCTGCTAAAACGCCAGAAGCCGTGCTAAGCAAAATTCGTGAAGCTTCTCAGCAAGTTATTGATAATCCTCAATTTAGTAAGGACGTGACGGAAATGGGTGTTGAAAAGCCCGACTCCGTAGACGCGGTTTCGGCGGAGAAGTATATTAGAGAAGATATGGCTAAGTGGGCAAATATTGCCAAGAAAATTGGTTTGAAACTTGAATAAGCCGAATTGGAATGTCCGCGCGGAACGTATTCCAGTAATATAGGGCTTGTTGCGAACGCTCGTTTTGTCTACACCATTGTAAAGAGCGGCCTGAGAATGTCAGGCCGCTTGCCGTTTATAGCTTCGAGAAAGCGGCGTCCAACAAATCATCTGCTGTTTTCAGTTTGTCGCGATCCTGAGAGAGCCATTTCGGACTTTCGGAAATTGATCGCGCTCCCTCTTGAAGCATCTCATTAACCGAAGCCTCCTGCGGCCCGCCTAGGCCTTTAGCCGCCTCCACCATAGCCTGTGGAGTCATCAGTTTCCTGAACCTGACCTCTGTAAGACCCGAGTCTTTTTTATTAATCGCGAGGTGTTCTGCAGCTTCAGTAAAAATATTTTCAAAATCTGAATAGATAATCTCGGCGCGCCTCAGCCCCCTGCTTCGGCCGAAATTGACTAATGCGGCTGCAATATGATGTGCTTCTCCGAAAGGGATGTCGCCTTTTTTTTGAAGCGCGTTGACCAAGTCAGTAGCAATGGCGTAGGCATCGAGAACTTGTACCAGAGCAAGCTCAGGATAAAACTCGATTGTGTTGAAAGTGGATGTTATTTTGTCAAGCATGACATGGGTCTCGGAAATCGCGTCATTCTCGTCTCCCTGATTAGTGTTGCTGCCACCACCACCTGCGAATCGGCCACTCTCAAGATTGTGCACTTCAAACATATATGAGGATGCGTGGCCCAGGATTGAACTTGCGCTGGCGCGAATGGAGTTGATCCCGGGGGGGGTCTGCTTTTGAGGCATGATGATGCTCCCACTAGTTTGACCCGATGAATGTTGTAACCACGGCTTTGTTAAATAGTACTGGTTACCCCGTCAGCACGTTCGGATTTTATCACGCTCGAATTTAATATCCCGGATGCACCTGCATCAACTGAAATTGTAGTTTTGCTCGGCGCTGCCAGTGGGGGGCAAAGCGCACCCATGAATCGGAGATAGAAATCTGGACCGAATGGAAATCGAGGTTGAAGCTTAGCGAATTGCTGTTCAATATTATTTTGTTTGCGACGTGAAAGGGCATTGGTGCAACATTGAAGAACTACATTATGTTTTTTAGCCTGGTTCGCGCCAGGCGTTTGGCTGCGTCGTGACTTAAGAGTTGCCAGGAAGCCGGCTCGCTTTGCATAATCCGGTGCTGGGCATTTTGCATATGTGTAAATGCGGCGGCGCGAGCCGATTCAACGTCGCGTTTCTCAATTGCCAAGCGTATTGCCTCATGTTCCGTGTGGACAGATGCGACAAGTTCGCCCCGCAGAGCTTCGTTTCCGCGAGTTACCCGAATAGCGTCCTCCAGCGCCTGAGTTAACATTTCGAGAAGATCAGCATAATAAGGATTGGCCGTAGCTTGGGCGATCTCCAAATGAAACGCGAGGTCTTCTCTGACACCATCCCCCCCCGATACTTCAGCTTTTTCTATCCTTATTAGTGCTCTGTTGATTCGGTCCATTTGATGGGTAGTTCGTCGTTCGGCTGCCAAAGCGGCCGTCTCCGCTTCTATTCCCCGACGAAGCTCAATAATTCTGAGGACGCCTCGTTTTGGATCATTGTATATTCTCTCCAGCCGGAAAGCTTGCTTGCCCCTGGGGTCGAGGATGACAGTGCCACTACCTTGGCGTGTCTCGACCAATCTCTCTGACTTCAGCCGAGAAATCGCTTCGCGCACGACCGAACGACTGACGCCATACTGTTCTGCCATGAACTGTTCAGTCGGCAAACGTGAATGGACTGGAAATTTTCCGCTGCGTACTTGATCTGACAGAAAGTCGGTCAGCTTGTCGGAGAGTGTTTTCTCCCGGCTGGGTTTGTTGTGTTTAGATACCATGGAATGAAAAAGTCCGCTTTGCCAATGTTGCTACGTTAGAGACTATCGCATGTTTTTAGAAAGAGTAGCATAATTTAATTAACTTGACAGATTTGTATGATGAATTTTAATATTGTACCAATAAATCAATATGATAACTAATAGGAGATAAGATATGTATTCTCGTTCAGTGAAGCCAAAAGCTTTCTTATGTCGTCGCTTCACACCGACCGTAGAGAAAGCGCTTCTTGAGCGTTTTAATTTGAAGATTAATGAAGGCGACCAGATTCTTTCACCCGACGAGCTCACGCAGCTAGCCATCGGGTCACAGGTGCTGATCGTTACCACGACCGAATCGGTTAATGCAGAGGTGCTTCAGAGATTATCGTCAACATTGCGCTGCATTGCGACGCTTTCAGTGGGTTGTGATCATATCGACACAGTGAAAACAAAAAAGCTTGGAATATCATTACTCCACATACCGGACATACTAAGTGATACCTATGCTGAAATCGCGATGATGCTGCTTTTAAACGCCTGTCGCCGGGCCTATGAGGCGGATAGGTTGGTGAGAAGTGGCAAATGGCTGGGGTGGGGTCCCACACAATTGTTAGGAACCAGGCTAAAGGGAAAGCGAATGCTCGTGTTTGGTATGGGTCATATCGGTCGTGAAATTGCCCATCGAGCCCGCGCGTTCGGAATGACAATTCATTATCACAATCGCCAGCGACTCAGTCGGGAACTGGAAGGGGATGCCGTATTTCACAGAGCATTAGATGATGGATTAAAAATCGCCGATGTTCTCATGATTGCTGCACCTGTATCTGCCAAACCAAAGAAGATAATTAATGCCGAGCGTATAGCGTGCATGCCTGTTGGTGCAATTGTTGTAAACATATCCCAGGGTGAACTCATCGAAGATGCTGCACTGATTTCCGCACTGTCTTCAGGTCGACTTTTTGCTGCGGGACTGGATGTATTCGCCAATGAACCTCATATTGACGAACGTTATCGCACCCTTGACAACGTGTTTCTTACGCCAAATATTGGCACGGCTGCCTATGAAACACACGAAGCTATGGGAAAAATGTTGCTGGACGGCTTAGATACTATGATCGCGGATCTTTGAAGGCGTGACTGTCTGGAAAACTACATATGTGAAATATGCGACAGTCAGAAGCTCGAATCTGGCGGCGCGCCACTCAAGTCTATACCATTGTAGAAGATAACTTTGAAGAGTCCTCAAGATTTGGGGACTCGTACCTTTACATTGCCGAATGGCCTGATCAATAAGGCGGGATAAAAATGATGAATGTTCGTTTTGATACTTCGGACCTGGTCGTTCATAGAATTGTAGAGTTATATGCGCCTTTCAAGCCTGCACTGGATGCGTTACCTACCTTAACGCTAGAGCTACTCGACGAAAACCGGGCCTGGCTTACGCCTGACTCTCTCGACAGCGGCGGCGTGTTCTGGCTCTGTTACCAATCATTCATTGTGCAGACACCCCACCACACAATACTGGTGGATAGTTGTATCGGCAATCATAAGACGCGTCCAAGGGCGGAATACCATCAAAAATCTGATGACACTTACATGCGTGCGCTTGCTGCTGCTGGAATATCATTGGAGAGAATTGATTTTGTCATGTGTACGCATTTACATTCAGATCATGTGGGCTGGAACACCCGGCTGCTAAACGGAGAGTGGGTACCAACCTTTCCAAATGCACGCTATATATTTAGCAGAGGCGAGCTTGAAGCCATGCAGTCTGCGGATGCGCTTGCTGCGAATACCGTTTACCGGGACAGCATATTACCGATTGTCCAGGCGGATAGGGCAGAGATCGTAGAGGCGGATTACGCGCTGGGGGACCATGTTCGTATTTTGCCTACTCCGGGCCATACGAAAGGCCACGTGACATTTTGCTTCGGAAAAAAGGCTGATGATGTGGTCGTTACCGGCGATCTTATACATTTACCCTTGCAAATGCGATACCCCGAATTATCTTTCGCAAGCGACCTGAACCCGGAAATTGCAGCTATGACTAGAAGAAAATTTCTGGAGCGGTATTGTGATACGAGCACATTATGCTGCTGTTCGCACTTTTCTTCGCCAGCTGTCGGTCACGTTAAACGTTGGGGCGACGGCTACAAACTGGTAAAAAAATAGAAGCCTGGTCTCAGAAACAGGCTGCACGCAGATAGCCTGATTTCTAACAATACTTTTGCACCTTAAAAACTGAGTGAAGTAACCATTAAGCAAAAGTCTTGTCAATTGTTCTACGTCAAACTATGTATATGTAACTCAATAACTTATATGAATTTTATAATGACATCTATGCGCACTTGGCGTAGCATGAAATCAGATAATATGACTTCGTTCCTAAGGAAAGGATTACTGCTTTTTGGGTTGCCTGATGGGCGATTTCCAGCAGTTGAAATGTTTAAATTGTTCGTTGTTTTTGCGGGTGCTAAGCGTTGGAGTGCCACAGTTTGCACTAGGCCGCAAAGGAGACTGACTGATGTTTCGAATGAAAAACTATATTTTGGTCGCTGTACTGAGCCTCTCGACCATTACAGGATGGGCTGCGGAACGCTATCCGAATAGGCCGATTCGTATTGTCGTAAATGCAGTTGCTGGGGCCTTATTGGACGTAACTACCAGGGCCATTGCACAACAAATGGCCATCGAGCTCGGTCAGCCAATTGTCGTTGAGAATAGAGCGGGTGCAGCTGGACTCATGGGCATTCGACATGTCAAAGGATCGCCGCCGGACGGTTATACGTTGCTTTCAGTTGCGAACACGTTCGCCCAGCTACCCGCATTTTCTCCAAGTCCAGGCTATAGGCTTGAGGATTTTACAGGCATTGGGATAATGAATGAGGCTCCGCTACTCATGGTCGGGCCTCCTTCTCAGACCGCCAAATCTTTAGCTGAACTGATTGCGCAGGCTAAAGCGAATCCGGGACAGCTGACTATGGCATCCGCTGGGGTGGGAACCAGTACGCATATGGCTGGTGCACTCTTCGTGCAACAGGCGAAAGTACCAGTCTTACATGTCCCCTATAAAGGTAATGCGCTTGCGCTTCCTGACGTAATTGGAGGACGGATTAATTTCCTTTTCGACGGAGGCAGTTCTTCCCGACCCAATATCGAGAGCGGAAAACTTCGTGCTTTCGGCGTCACGTCAGCAAACCGTTCGCCAGCCTTCCGGGATATTCCTACCCTCGCAGAACAAGGTGTGCCTGATTATGATTTCGTGGTTTATCAGGGATTGGTCGCGCCTGCAGGGATACCATCCAATGTGGTTGAGCGTCTGGCAAAAGCCTTGAGGGTCGCTCAAACCAGCGATGCCGTTACGCAGCGCTTCAAAGAAGACGGGGCCGAACCGGGAAGTCTTTCACCCGAGCAGTTTACCGAGTTTCTGAAACAGGATCTCGCACGAACGGTAAAGGTTGTAGACGAACTGCAAATTTCCAAACAGTAAGCTACCTGAGAGCGGATACCAACCATTTTAGATTCAGACTACACAAAAGGAAAACGTCATATGCCTCGATTTTCAGCAAACCTCTCCATTCTGTTTGGCGACCTTCCATTCCTGGACCGCTTCCAGGCCGCAAGGGAGGCCGGATTCAGTGCCGTAGAGTGCTGGTTTCCGCATGAGCATGGCGTTAATGATATTGCGCAACGCCTAGGTGATCTGGATCTGAAGATGGTCGGTATCAATAGTGCTCATGGTGACGCAGCGGACTGGGGATTAGCAGCTTTGCCGGGCAGGGAGAGCGAGTTCAAAACATCGATTGAACAGGCGCTGCAGAGTGCTACACGATTCGACAATTGTGCTGTCCATGTAATGGCGGGGCTTGCTGGTTCAGTCCGCCGCGAAGACGCCTGGCAAACTTATCTGAAGAATCTCGAGTGTGCTGTTCGTATCGCCGAAGGGAGCGGCGTGCAGTTACTCATTGAGCCACTAAACAGTCGTGACCGACCGGGCTATTTGTTGCATTCAGTAGAGCAAGCCGCACAAATCATAGAACGAACAGGCTTGAGTAGCCTGAGAATTATGTTTGACTGCTATCACGTACAGGTAGAAGAGGGCGATCTGATCTCGCGAATGCGTCGGCACTGGAGTAAAATCGGACATTTGCAAATTGCTTGCCCCCCATCACGAAGTGAGCCGGGGACTGGAGAACTCGATTACGACTTTATCTTTGCCGAGATTGACAGCCTCGGCTGGTCTGGCTGGGTCGGCGCAGAATACATACCCAGTGGTAAAACGATCGATAGTCTTTCGTGGTTTCACAAACATGCGGCGGTGCTCCGTGGATAAAAATCCCCACCGTAGTGAAACCAAACCAACGTTACTTCTGGGTTGTATTGCAGATGATTTCACAGGAGCCACAGATCTAGCCAACAACCTGACACAGGCCGGAATGCGAGTGGTACAGACTATTGGCATTCCAGCCGGGCCAATTCCTGGCAATGTTGATGCCATTGTTGTTGCTCTGAAGAGCCGCACCATACCTGCATCAGAGGCTGTCGCAGCAAGCCTCTTGGCCCTATCTTGGTTGAGGACTGGTAAACCCCGCCAGATTTACTTCAAATATTGCTCAACTTTTGATAGTACGCCCAAAGGAAATATCGGCCCTGTCACTGATGCTTTGATGGACGCGCTAGACTGCCGGTTTACAGTGTCCACGCCAGCGTTCCCTGGCGCTAACCGGACTGTTTATCAAGGATATCTTTTCGTAGAGGGTGAACTATTGAACGAAAGCGGTATGCGCCATCATCCACTTACTCCTATGACGGATGCGAACCTGGTACGCGTACTTCAAAAGCAGACACAAAAGCGAGTTGGCTTGATCCCGCATAGCATAGTGAGTAAGGGAGCAGAGTCGGTCGCTGCAAAGATTAAAAAATTGAGGGAAGGGAATGTCGGCATAGCAATCATTGATGCGATTGCTAATGATGATTTATTTGAAGCCAGTTCTGCACTTATAGATTTGCCACTGGTGACAGCTGGTTCGGGACTGGCATCGGGTCTTGCATACTCGCTGGGCTTCAGACCGTCGAGATCCGCCGCTACCCTCCCTCCGCCCCAAGGAAAATCTGCCGTGATTGCGGGAAGTTGTTCTGCAGCGACCAACAAACAGGTTGCTCGATTTCAAAAGACCGGCTTGCCAACCTGGGAAGTCAATCCGACGGATCTTGCGTACGGAGTTGATGTTGTACAACAGGCGCTTGAGTTTGCAGTTCCGCAGTTGGAAAAGGGAACGGTACTGATTTATTCGACTGTTAACGTTGATGATCTAAAGCAAATACAGCAGGAGCTCGGAAGTGAAGAAGCCGGGACAATGATCGAGAAGGCGCTTGCGAGTATCGCTCGCGGTCTGGTGAATGCAGGCGTCGGCCAACTGATTGTTGCCGGCGGTGAAACTTCCGGAGCTTGTGTGCAGGCTCTGGATATCCGGCAATTGCAGATTGGACCTCAAATTGATCCGGGTGTTCCCTGGTGTTATGTGACTCAGGGCACATCCATTCATCTTGCACTTAAATCTGGCAATTTTGGTGCTGACGATTTCTTTACAAGTGCGTTTGAAAAACTGGGAAAATAATCTCGTCTTTATTTCCCCCGGAGCTTAAAGTATTTGAGCGCCGGATTCGTCGCGGCCGAGCAGAGAGTTATCGCAGCCAGTCAGAACCGAAAACTTGCTGAAGTTCTTCAATTGACTTTGTCGAAAGCATCGCGGCTTGATAATCGGACATTACCCACAACTTAGCTGTCTCTTCCAGTTCTTCAAGAACTGCCAATGCTTCTCTTGGTGATCGGTGCCACACAGTTGGGCCGAGCCGTTCCAGCATCACACCTCTGATAGGACCTTGCTCTTCAATCGCAGTTGTGACCAGTTTTGCGACAGCAGGATCGCCTGGTCTACGATATGGTATCAATGGCACGCGACCAACTTTCATCACGAAATAAGGCGTTATCGGAGGAAGAAATATCCCGGGTTTCCACGAACCTTTCAGTGATGCTGCGACCAGATTCGTCGAGTGAGTATGCAGCACACACCCGGCTTCGGGAACAGCCTTGTAGATGGACATATGCAATAGAATTGTTTTACTCGCTTTGGCTCCGCTGCGTTGCACCCCGTCGTTACCGACCCATGCAAGATTATCTGGATCCAGCTGACCGAGGCATGCATCTGTAGGTGTGATTAACGTACCACCGCCGAATTCCTTTGGTACCTTGGCGCTTATATTACCAGCGGCGGCGTGAGCGTATCCTCGTTCGTATAGAGATCTTCCGACCCGGCAGATCTCGTGTCGTAAATCATTGTGACCATTGAGTCCGATGTCGGTCATATCATTCCTTGAGTGTTTGTTCATAAAACGATAATACTTGTGTGATTCAAAGTCTGCAAATATTAACTTCGACGGTATTACTCTTTCATAGAATGCGGGTTTAATTGCAAACAATAAATGGCCATATCACGAACTCACTCAAGTCACTGTAGCGTTGGAGTTCAGCTAAAATAGTAGCTTCGGTAAGTACCAAATCTGCAATAAAAATTCATATGCGTCATTTCGTGAAATAGGGCTACTTTTTCATTGTCAGAACAACACTCCTTGAATAACATGGATCCTGATCTGAAATCTGGAGTATGTTTTGAGCGACTTTGTATTAGTGACCGGCGGTCTTGGAATGATGGGTGCGCCGGTGTGCGAGTCGCTAATTCTGGCGGGATATCGAGTTGTAGTGTATGACATTGGTTCTGATCGTTCACTTTTAAGTTCCATACAAGAACTCTGTGATTTTGTGCACGGTGATGCTGATGATTTAACGCGATTGATTTCAACCGTTCAAGCATATAAGCCAGTCGCAATTGTGCATTTTGCAGCAATAGTTGGGAGCATTGTTGAAAACCAGCCATGGTCCGGTCTTAGGGTCAATCTCATGGGTTCGGTGAGTGTACTGGAATGCGCTAGACTCAGTGGCGTCAAGCGAGTTATTCTTGCGAGTTCAAAGTCAGTTTACGGACCGGTGCCATCCCAATATAAATTTCCCCATTTCGCACCGGTAACGGAAAGTCTACCGCGGGAGCCGCTGAACCACTATGGAAAGCTTAAGCGTGCAGTTGAGGACATTGCCAGCCACTACGCTGAACTCTACAACCTGGATGTATGTGCTTTCAGATTTGGCACCACCTTCGGCCCGGCGCCCGTGGTCAGACACAGGGCTTTCATTGCGAACATGATTGAATCCGCTTTCGAGGGAAGCGCCTGGAAGGCTGAGCAGGGAGCAGATCAGCTTGACGATCTGTGCTATTCGGGTGAGGCAGGGGCTGCCGTCATCTCCGCATTAACGTCGAAACCGATTTTCGGATCTTTCCGCGCCTATAACATTTCAAGTGGCAAACTTATTTCGTTGCGGGCAATGATTGAGGTGCTCAGTCGCTTCAATCCCAGATGGGAGGTAAAAATCGGGGACGGGCTTGACTATAAAGAAATTGGTGATGCTTATTATTTTCAAATGGATCTCAAACGGTCGGCGCTCGAGCTATCGTACGAACCAAAATATAGTTTCCTTGAAGCAATCGAGAATTATTACAGCATATTTTCGAGGGTTGGTGAGCATTCTTTATATGTGCAGTCGAGAACGAAAGAATAAACTGAAGCGAACGCCAGATGATCCGAAAAGCTATCAACTGCCATTTAATCTTGTTTCAATACAGAGGATATTATTGTGCAATTTCAGATCAGTTTCCCATTGGTATCGCTTTTTTCGAAACTTTGTGAAGATATGAGGTTTTCCCATGAATGTCGATACTTGTTTGCTTTTCCCAGAAAAGCGAACTTGCGGCGATGTATCAATATAGTCTGGCAGCTGACATTGGTCGCTGGGTTTTCAGGGACATTTTTTCCGGGGTTGGGGTATGCTCAAAGCACTTCCTCATTTCCCAATAAATCAATTCGGATCATCGTACCCTTTGAGGCTGGGGGTTCCAATGATGTTTACGCTCGAGCTATTGCGAATGCGATGAGCAAATCACTGAAACAGCCGGTTGTTGTTGAGAATCGTGGAGGAGCGGGGGGAATTATCGGCGCTTCGGCAGTGGCTAAAGCTGCCGCTGATGGGTACACATTAATGCTGGCTTCTTCCACGTTCGCAATCAGTAGCGCGCTGATTCCCAAACTTCCTTTTGATCCGATAAACGATTTCACTCCAATCGCGCTTGTGGCGAAGGGCCCGAATATGCTGGTTATGGCGCCGCAAAATAGGGTCAGGACGCTGCCTGAGCTGATCGACCTAGCACGCGCAGAGCCGGGAAAAATTACGTATGCTTCTGCAGGAATAACAAGTATGAACCAGATGGGTACAGAAATGATCGCCAAAAAAGCAGGGATCAACTTGCTCCATATCCCATATAAAGGAGGATCTCAAGCCGTTACGGATGTTATTGCGAACAATGTAAATGTTTATCTGGGCAGTCTTACCCAAGTGATGCCACATGTTCGAGAAGGACGGCTTCAGGCGATCGCGGTTACCGGTCCCCGGCGAGCAAAACAAGCTCCTGAAGTCCCCGCACTTACCGAGTACTTTCCTGATCTTACGGTCGAGACCTGGTGGGGAATATTCGCTGGAGGAACTGTGCCGAGGGATGTCGTAAATATCCTGAATCGTGAGGTTGGAAAATCGCTTGTCGAACCGGATGTAAAAGAGCTTATGGAATCTGAAGGCACAACGCCTGTGGGAGGAACCGCTGAGGCATTTTCCAAACTATTTAAAAACGATCTGGTGCGTTGGAAGCAAGTTGCTGAGGAGGCAAACATCCGTGTTGGAAATTGACGATTTTTGAGAAAGTGCAGAGTATAATTCTCGACAATAATTCTGACGGCTAATGGCATGTTACCCATTTGGCCATATTTTGCTCCATATATTTTTCTGCGGTAGCTGAGTCTACAGAGCCGGGGCTCACGATGCCCATTTCTGTCATTTCGTTGGTGAAGCCACGATCCCTGACGACAGCTTGCGCAGCATCGCGAAGTTTGTCCAGCACAGGTTCCGTTATGCCGGCAGGAGCAAGCACAAAAAGCACTGTTTCAGAAATAAGGTTAGGATAGCCTGATTCTGCCGTGGTAGGCACTTCTGGCAATACTGATAGACGCTGGCGCGAGCACCTCGTTATTTAAGATCTTGAGCATGTTTTCGAATGCATGAAAGCTCACGTTTTTACATTGTCAAGTGCGCGTCCTCCAATACGGAGGGTCACCACGACATTGTCCAGTTGCAGTAACCTGCTATCGACGTACAATGGATCCGACGCGAACGAGTTGAGCGCGGCTCTCAGCAACCGGCCGTTGGTCAAGGCTGCCAGTAGCGCATCCACGACTTCGCCTCTGGCCGTGTTGATAAGAATGGCGTTCATCTTAATTTTTACCAACGCATTGGCATCAATAATGTGATGAGTGGAGTCAGTAAGGGTGTATGAATGCTCAGTACATTGCTTTGAATCAGAAGATCGCCTGAGTATTGAGTTTTGATTTCGTTTCCGGATCTGCTTTTTCGTATGTCACCCACTGGGTCAACCTGAATACGCTGTTCATGACCCCGAGGACATCCGGCGGGCCATCTACATTACCAAATCGACCGAATCGCTCAACAGCGTCATCCGCGAGGCGATCAACGAGTGCAAACTATTTCCGACCGGCGATTCTGCCAGAAAGGTACTTTACCTAGCAACCATGAATGTCTCCAAAAAATGGACCGTGCCCATCCGCAATTGGAAGCTTGCACTGAATCAGTTCATTATTGAATTGGAGAATCGTATCAGTGATTATATATAGCTCAGGCAGTTACACGGAATTATTCACACCGTACTGGCACCGGCTGCTTGCTTTGCCTCCTGGTTCGATAAGCCAATCAAGGCTGCTGCGGCCGCGTTCCGGACATGTTTTCTACAGGCCTGCTCTGCCCGGGCCACATCTCCGCTTTGCATGGCTTCATACATCTCGGTGAATTCGTCAAGAGAGTCCATGCGACGCGAGGGGTGCACCAGCGATGCGGAGCGAAGTTGCGAAACCTTTACATGTATGCCTTTCAGGGAGCTTGCCAGCAACGGGTTTTCGGTTCCCTCCAGGATGGCGTCGTAAAAGCCGATTTTGCCCTCGAGTATGTTGGACGTGATGCCACTTTCGTAGGCATCCCGGAGTGCCGCAAAGGTTTTTGCGAAGATCTCCTTCTGCTTGAGTGTCGCGCGCTCTACGAACAGTCGCATGGCTAGCACTTCAAGTGCTTCGCGTACTTCGAACGTAGCGCGTGCGGCTGCCGGATCTACCGTAGCAACGATGATCCCCCGGTTGGGCGCCGAAGTCACCAATCCTTCTTTTTCCAATTCGCGCAGTGCTTCTCGCAAGGAAGTGCGTGATACGCCCATAAGATTGCAAAGAATACGCTCCTTCAGCCGTTCGCCGGGCGCCAGATGCCCGTTGGCAATGGCGTCCCTTAAACGGGCAGCCACTTGCTCACGCAGGCTGGGGCCGGAAAAAACTTTCAGTGAGAAATTCATGATTCCATCTTCCTTCAAGGAGGCGCCGCCACCTTTTGGGGGTGACGCCGGGCATAAAACAACAGGGCAATATCAACGAGATCGACATCATACCCTGTTAAAACCGATAATATTATAAATTGGATTTTTGTGATACAGTATTATTGTCATACAAAACCAACCTGCGAAAGGAGGGTGTTATGTGGTTACGACATAGATTTGTTCTTGGTCTCTTATGCAGTGGATTTCTTGGCATGCCCTTTTTTTCAGTGGCGGCTCCCGCAAACTATCCGGCCGGGCCGGTCAGTCTGGTTGTGCCTTTCTCGCCGGGCGGGGGAACAGATTTCGTTGCACGAGCATTTGCCAACTCGCTGTCTTCCACGCTGGGCGACACGGTTGTTGTCAGAAACCAGGGCGGAGCGGGCACAACGATAGGGACCGGCTTCGTCGCCCGGTCCGCACCGAACGGACAGACCTTGCTGCTTAGCGGAAGCACGATGACTTATCTTCCGGCGATGTATAAATCCCTGACCTTTGATGTCAAGAAAGATTTAACCCCTGTCGCCTTCGTTTCTGACCAGCCTTATGCTCTATTGGTCAACAAAGACTTTCCTGCATCCAGCTTAAGCGACCTGATTGCCCAGGCAAAGCAGTCGCCGGGGCAGATTCCATATGGAAGCGCGGGGATCGGCAGCGCGATGCATCTATCGGCCGCCATGTTGTGGCAAAAGGCAGGAATAGACTTGCTGCATGTGCCGTATCCGGGTACGGGACAGGCAATGAATGATTTGATTGCAGGCAGAATCAAGGTCGTCTATACCACTGCGGCGGGCGCAATGGGAATGATCAAGGCTGGCACAGTAAAGGCCCTGGCAGTCAGTAGCGCCCGGCGACTGTCCGTTCTTCCGGATATTCCGACGCTGTCAGAGGCGGGTCTTAATGGTTTCACTCAAGGAAGCTGGCTCGCGGTCTTCGCGCCTGGCAAAACACCTCCAGGTACGATCAATAAAATTTCCGATGCAGTGCATCGGGCGCTGTCCGACCCTCATCTTGTGCAGCAGATGGAATCCCAGGGCCTGGAGATCAAGACGGGCACGCCGGCTCAAATCAAAACGTTTTTCGACAACGAGATCGATCGCTGGACGGCAGTCATTCAGGCTGCGGGAATAAAGCCGCAATAAATCGTGCGTGCCTGTCTGCGGCGTACTGATCGTCAATACGGGCAATAGCCCAATGAAGGATAAAACCATGGATGAATTTATTGAAGTCAACGGTATTCGCCTACGTTATCGGATTGAAGGCGAAGGGAAGTGGATGGTGCTCATCCATGGTGTAGGCGGCAGGCTAGAACAATGGAACCAGTTCGTCTCGCAGTTGGGTGGCGCCTACCGCACACTGCGATTCGATCAACGAGGCATGGGCCAGTCAGACAAGCCCGAAGGACCGTATCACATCAACGATTTCATTGATGACACAGTAGCGCTGATGACAGCGCTCGGTGTAGACAATTGTGTGCTAGCAGGCTGCTCACTCGGGGTATTGGTGGCGCAGGGCGTGGCGTTGAAAAAACCTGAACGGATCAGCAAACTTATACTGCTTGCAGGGATCGCCGGGAGAACCGATGATGAGAAGCGTCTGGTGCAGGAACGACTCGCCATCGTGCAGAATGGAATCCCGGGCCAGCATTTCGAAAACTCCGTCGCACGTTGGTTCAGCGACGAGTTTCGCGAACAACATCCCGACGTGATCGCGGCTTACGCAGCTGACAACAGGAAAAATGATCCAAAGGCATATGCCGCGGCATACGCAGTACTGGCCAATACCGATTTTGCCGATCGGCTGCAAGAGATAGCGTTGCCAACGTTGATTATCACCGGAGAGCACGACAGAGGGTCCAACCCTCGAATGGCCAGATTCATGCAGGAAAACATACCGAATGCCAAGGCCGTGATTCTCCCCGGCTTACGCCACTCGCTATTGATCGAAGGGCCGGACCAGGTCCTGGCGGTCGTGCGGCCGTTTCTTGCAGACTGACGCGTCATATTTATTAATATTAATTTACCTATATTAATCATTTACGGAGGGTGGCATGCCGTTTGATATTCGCAAGCTTGTCAGTTTCAAGGAAACCGTGTTTCGGGAGGGAGAGAAAAAACTTTCCAGACCGATTACTACGCTTGGCGTTGCCGCTGTAATTCGCAACCCGTGGCATGGCCGAGGCTTTGTAAATGATCTCAGCCCGGAGCAGCAGGACGGCTGTGCTGATCTCGGGCACGTAATGGTCGCACGCATTATGGAAGGGATAGGTGGAGCTGCCACGATAGAAGCATATGGGAAAGCGGCTGTGGTCGGTTTGGAAGGCGAAATCGAGCATGCCTCTGCGGGTTTCCATAATCTGCGGTTCGGCAATGTGTACCGTGAGGTGGTTGCGGCTGAAAGCTATCTCAGTTTTACCAATAAAAGAGGAGGGGCTGCTACTTCCTTGCAAATTCCGATGAAGCATTTGCACGAAGCGTCGGCCCGGTCGCATTTTATTACATTGGAATTTGCGATTGCAGATGCGCCTGCTGCAAATGAAATCATTGTGCTGTTGGGGGCGGCGACCGGCGGGCGGGCGCATGCCAGAATCGGCGATCGTAATCAGGACCGAAAGGAAATGGAAACAAAGGCCTCGTAATACTTATAAGGAATGCTATATATGACACGCGAATTTGCTCCGAAAAACCCTGACTTGTTTTCCACTGGACTGGAAATCCGCCGTTCGGTACTTGGAAAAGAATATGTGGATGCTTCGATTAACAATGTGACTGATTTCAACATCGATTTGCAGGAACTGGTGACGCAATATTGCTGGGGTGATATCTGGGGCCGACCCGGTCTGGAGCGCAAGATCCGTTCGTTCCTGAACCTGGCAATGATTTGCGCGCTTAATCGTCCGCATGAGCTGAAGTTACACATACGCGGTGCGATCAATAACGGTCTGACCAAAGATGAAATCAAAGAGGTGTTCCTGCAGGCTGCGATCTATTGTGGCGTGCCTGCTGCGATCGATTCGTTTCGCATCGCCAACGAGGTATTCAAAGAAATGGAAATTTAATACAGAGTTGCCTGGTCAGGATGATGCGATAAGCGAAAAAAATAGTCGACAGCCATCAAGGTTCATTAACTGAGGAGAAAATTGGATGAAAAGCATATCGGGCAGATTGATTGCCCTTTCCACTATGGTTGGGGCACTGGCGGTGGCGCCTGTCTGGGCAGCGTCTGCCGCTGACGTACATGACGAATTCCATTGGCTGGATAGATTGAATCGCGCCTCGCTGGTCATGATGAGTGAAGAAGCTATTCTGAAAAAAAGCGAAGTCAAAACCATTGCTGACGCACTGGATAGGCTACGTGAAAAGGCCAAAGACCAGAATTTCAAAAGAACTTCTAAATGGAGCACGACGGAACCGTATTTAATCGATATTGCCGGCCCGGTTGTGACGCGGCTTCATACGGGCAGAAGTACCTGGGATACCGGAGCCGTCAACGAACGGATGAGGCAGCGCGAAACCCTTCTGGGGGTCTATGAGTCGCTGATCGACGCGCGACAAGCGTTACTGGATTTCGGCAAAAAGCATGCAACGGCGATCATCCCCGCCTATACGGGCGGCGTCCAGGCGCAACCTACTTCGATGGGGCATTTCATGACGGCCTATGTCGAGGTGTTCGGCAGGCATGCCAAGGCGCTTGAAGACGCCTATCGGAATCTTAATCTTTCCCCTTTGGGAGCGGGAGCTCTGGGAACGTCCAGTTACCCCATCAATCGTCAACGATTATCCGATCTCCTCGGGTTCGACAGACCGATTCAAAATTCCTATGACGCCGTATTGCTCGCCTCCGTCGAAAGCAATATGCGTTTGATCGGGACTGTTTCCGGGCTGGCGGTAACCGCCAACACGCTGGCCGAGGATCTTGGCAATCAATACTATCTAGCAAAGCCCTGGCTGCGTCACCCGTCGGGCCAGACAAGTGGCAGTACGATCATGCCACAGAAAGAAAATCCGGTTGGCGTCAATGCAATCAGATCCAGCGCGACGGCAATTCTGGGGCGCGCATCGGCGTATATGTTCGAGGTCCATAATCTTGAAAGCGGCCGGTTTGCAGGCGGTGGCGGAGGAAGTGCTGCCAATAAGGGTGACCACAATATAGCGCTTGCCACAAGCCGCGAAATGTTGAATACGATTGCATCCACATTCCGGACTTTCGAGTTTTCGCCGGAAAGGGCGTTGGAGCAGGTTCTGGATGATTACGCCACGGCGACGGAATTGGCCAATGCGCTTCAACGGCATGGTGATATTCCTTTTGGCGATGCTCATCATATTGCTGCTGCAATCGTCAAATTCGGTCGAGGCAATGGTATTCGTGCCAGCGAGATTACCTTTACCGATTTCGAGAAAGTCTTTTCGGAGACGGCCAAACACTACGATATCAAACAGACGCAGTCCGGTTTGACCGAAGACATGTTCCGTAAAGTCATGTCGCCGCAGACAATGGTAGAAGCTTCACAGGGCTACGGCGGACCGCAACCTGCCTCGGTTACAGCGATGTTCGAAGAAGGCGCTCATGACATCTCCACGGATCGGGCGTGGCTGAAGGAGCAGCGGGCTGAACTCAAGGCCGCGGACGCCCGGTTGGACGAAGCGTTTTCTCAGCTATAGATTACGGTTGTTTACGGCCGATTCTACAATGACGTCGTTCTCCTGAGAGATATGGTTACCCCGAATCCGGCGCCACACAGCGCCCTGAGGTATTCTATATCAAGCGGGGTCGGATCGACCCCGGCACGAGCACCGAAAGCACCATTTCGGCGCTTAGTACGATCAGTCCGACTCCAGCTAACAGGCCAAGCGGAGACCGCACTTGAGCGACTTAAGCAAGTCCTTGCCGCGTTGGGCCCTGTGCTACTTTGCGTTGGTTTTCAATTTGACGCGCCATACCTTATTGTTTTGCGCTTCAGTAATATATAGATAGTCGCCCTTGAAGGCAAAGTTTGTGGTTTTCATACCGGCATCTGCCGGAAGTCGGATTGTTCCATATGGAAAACCATTCGGATCGAAAACGAGAACTTCGCCTGCCCGATAATGTGCTGCAAACAGTCTGCCTTGCTTGTCGACTTTCATCCCATCGGCACCGGTCCCCCCGGTCAATCTTGCAAATACATGCGCGACAGCCATCCGGTTTACCGTTCCGGGCGCAGAAAGCGGAACGTACAGGATGCGATTTTTTTATAGTCGGATACATATAAAACGTCTTCGCCAGGACTCAGGGTGATGCCGTTTGGAAAGGCCACCTGATCCATCAATATCGTCAAGGTTTTCCCTTTTTGTTGCTGGCCCTCTGGAGCAAGATAGAACCCCCTGCCATTGGGGTTCAGCACATCTGAGCCGTAGGGCTCGGTAAAGTAAACGCCGCCGGATCGATCAATCACACTGTCATTCAGGCCTCGAAGATTGGACATACCATCTTTGGCAACGAGAATTTTCTCTTCGCCTGTTTAACGGGTTTACTTCCCTTAACCCCTGATCGCGATCAGTGATCAGCAGATTGCCATTTTCAAGGGCCGTCGCGCCGTTGGGCGCACCGCCTATTTTCCTCGCAGTAGAACACCGCCCGGAGTCGGTTATTTTCAGAAGCTCCCCTGACATCAGGGTCACGGCATATAGAGTGCCGTCACGCGATACAACTGGCCCCTCCAGGAATTTACCTGCGCCGCAGCTGGCAAATTTTTCCGCTAGACATTCGCCACAAATTTCAGAAATGGAATACTTGATGTGTTATCTGCAGCAGACACTGTAACCGCGACGGCGCCAAGAACTAATGCAACTATACTTTTGAACATATTCTTTCCGTTTAATCAGGGTCGTATGCCCTATTCTTAATCATCTTGACTCTGAACTGACCGGCGTCATTACCAATAATGTTCTTCCTGTGTGATGCCAGCACGTTGTAAGTACTTCTGCATCAAGTCGTCCATGTTTGCGATATCCTCTGACTGGTTCTTGATTTCCATCAAAATGATGCGTGCGGTATTCGAGATGAGCATGGGCGCCTGTACATCGAAGGCCAGTGTCGATACCAGGGAGAGCTGGTGCACGGTTTGTTCAAGATCGATACTGATCTGCGCCTTATTGTGTCGATGGTCGACCAGCATGAGTTCAAAGGCCTTTGACCATCCTGTACCCTTCATAATGACGTTTGCGAGGTCCTGTATATCGAGTTCGATTCCCAGGGCCAGGCTGGCGGCTTCCATTGTGATAAGCTGATGGCAGGTTTCAAGCGAGGTGAGAAGTAGTTTCGTGGCATTGCCCGCCCCGGACTGGCCCATATAGATGGATTCAATCGAAGCATTTTTCAGTATCTGTTTCACAGCCTGATAGCTTTCCAATGCGCCGCCGATCACCGCCATGAAAACATCAGTGTCTGAATTTTCAATCCTCTTGCACAATGGCGCATCAAGCAACGTAACCCCGCGGCCCTGAAGTTCGGCCGCAAGCTGCCGACTCGTCTCAGGATCGCGGATTGCATGGTCAATGACGATTGTGCCTGGAGATAAACCGCCTACCAGACCATCAATGCCCACGAGTATTTCAGTATCATTCACCGATGGGCCGATAATAATCAGATCGCATGCCTGAGCCAGCGATACCAGGTCGGTGTCAACGATGATGCTATTTGACATGCGATTGAACGCCTCTGTTTTATCGGAATCATACACATGCACAAGCTGGCCTAGATTTTTATATTTATCGACTTGTGATGCTTCAACGCTTCCCACGTAGCCAACCACCCGTGATTGGGCTGGCGTTATTTTATGGTTTTCGCTGATTGTCGAACTTTCGGCTTCATTGCTCGTGGCCAGTTGCGTGCCGGCCATCGAGGCGATGACGCCGGCGACATCTTCCAGCGTCGAGGCCGGTCCCACGGTATTGGTTGCAATCTCCAGAATGGCCTGGCTCAGACTTGCAATCGGCAGGGGAGTCTGCGTCGTATTGGCCAGCAAAATTGCCTGATGTACATCCTTAACCATTAATGGCAACGCAAAATTACTGGACGGCTTACCTTGCAGGAAGGCCGTTAAAGTCACTTGCGACAATCGACTGCACGCGTGGCTACTATTGATCGCCTCGGCTAATTGGGTGCAGGGCAATCCCATCTTGTGACCCATTGCCATCGTTTCAAAAAGAGCAATGCGGCAAGATGCATTCATCGTATTGTTGATGATTTTGATCGCCTGACCGTTGCCGACCTGGTTGCCGCAACGAATGATTGTCGGACTGATTTTCTGTAAGACAGCAAAAGCCTTTTCGTAAGCGACAGAAGGGCCGGAAACCATCATTGTGATTCGGCCAGCCTGGGCTGCCGGCACGCCCCCCGCCACGGGCGCGTCCATCATGTAAACCCCCATATTTTGCAGTTCCTCTGCAATACTGCGTGTTTGCTCCGGTATGCCGCTAGTCTGATCGATAATGACCGTGCCTGAGGTTAACGCATCCAGAAAACCATCGGTTTGAAAAATGAGATTTTTGACGTCGCTTGAACGAGGCAAACATAGAAATATGAGCTGGCAACTGCGTGCCACGTCTGCGGCAGTTAAGGCAATGGTTGCACCCGATGCCTTGAATCGCTCGCAAGCCTTGGTATTCAGATCCCAGACATGCAGGTCGGTGCAAGAGGCAAGCTGTCCTGCCAAGGCGCTACCCATCGCGCCCAGGCCAATATATCCGACTGAAATTGTCACGTTGTCATATCTCCAATTAAGTGTTTTGGTCTTTTAGTGCTGAATACCCAATACCCATGGGCCCAGTCATTAGGGTTGTGGCATGAACTTGGCCATTGTCCATCCGCCGTCGACAGGGAGCACGACACCATTTACGAAGCTCGATTCGTCACTGGCGAGGAATACGCAGGCCTGCGCAATTTCCGCAGGCTCGGCAGGCCGGCCGAGCGGATTCGTTTCCAAATGCGTTTTCCTGAACCAGTTGTCCTCCTCGATTCGCTGACGGGACATTGGACTGACCACCAGGCCTGGAGCGATAACATTGCTGCGAATGCCGAGCGGACCGAATTCAGTGGCAAAGCTGCGCGTCAGTCCGATCACGGCGGATTTGCTGGGAACGTATGCTGTACTACCGGCAACCCCCACAAGTGCAGTAACCGATGAAATATTAACGATCGCTCCGGTTCTTTTTTCCTTCATCAGAGGGACGACCGCTTTGCACAGTGCAAAAGTGGCGACAACATTGATTTTGTAGTAATTGAGCAGATCGTCATTGCTTGTTTCCAGAATGGGCTTTGCATTGCCGATACCGGCTACGTTAACAAGGGCATCCGGAGAACCGAAGGCCTGCTGACAGGCTTCGACGATCTGACCGCATCGGTCTGCATTGGCAAGGTCGAACGGCAAGAACCGGAATGTAGAATTGACGGTAAGGGAGTGTGGAGCGGGATTGCGGTCTATCCCCAGCACTTTGGCGCCTTCAGCCAGAAACTGTTCTGCCGTAGCGCGACCGATGCCGGATGCGCAACCGGTGACAATGGTCACCTTGTCTTTTAGTCTCATAGAAGTTTGTTCCTTGATCATGTGCTGCTATCAGCAATCCGGCAACGGGCGCAGGGTCGTGACAGCGTCTTGCGTTAGTTCTTTTCTATTCCAAGTTGCTCGATAAGTTTTGAATAAGCTGGAATCTCGGCACGTATCACACCGGTGAATTCGTCAGCGCTGATCTGCTTGATGTTGTTGCCATCGTCCTTGAATTTCTTGCTAACAGCCTCGTCTTGCAGGGCGTATTGCAACGCATCCGATAGCTTTTCTACGACTTCTGGTGGTGTCCCCGCGCGCGCGACCATTCCCAGCCAGTATTCGTACTCCAGATCGATGCCCTGTTCCGTCAGGCTGGGCACGTTCGGCAACGCATTCATGCGTTTCTTGGAAGTAACCGCCAGCGGTTTAAGCCGGCCTGTGGTGATATGCGGGGCCGCGCTGACGTAGTCACTGAAGAACAAGGGAATGCGGCCGCTTGAGACTTCGATGATGCCGGCCGAACCGCCGCTGAAGGGAATAACGACGCGCTTGTCGATGCCCACCTTCTCGAAGAACGTTTCCGAGAAGGTATGGTTGGGCGTTCCGATTCCAGGTACGACGTATGAGAAGCTGTCCCCGCTCTTTTTCGCATAGGTGATAAATTCCTGTGCGTTGCTAACAGCCAGGCTGCTGGGGACATTCATGATCAGTGGCGCGTACACAATGGGACCAATACCGACAAAGTCCTTTATCGGGTCATAGCCCAGCTTGTTCTTTAACGAGGGCAGCAACGAAAAGGAATTGGCCGTCACGAGCAAGGTATAACCATCGGGTCGGCTCGCGGCGACGGCCCGGGTGCCGATCAATGAGTCGCCTCCCGGACGATTCTCAACGATCACCGGCTTACCCAGATATTCCTCCATTTTTCCTGCCACTAATCTGGCGGATACATCGGTGGAGCCCCCTGCCAAATAGGGCACAATGATGCGTACCGGTTTGATGGGGAAAGCGCTTTCCGTTGCCATCCCCGTTGCCGACACGGTTAACAGCAAAGCCGCGACCAGCTTCGTTTTGATCATAATGTCTCCAGGACAGTTAAATTATTTTGTCCACTTCAGACGCCTACGGGTTCCGTCTGCTCGCTGGCGGTCGCGCTTGCTGTCTTGATATTAACCAACGCGTCCACGGCCCGAATGCCCTTGCCTTTGACACGGACCATGACGGGATTAATCTCGTATTCCTGTGCATCCGGCGTGGCCAGAAATCGGTCTCCAAAGCGTACCGCCGCATCGGCCAAGGCCTCTACATCGGCCGAAGGCTTGCCGCGAAAACCTTGCAGCAGTGTCCAAAGCTTGAGTTTTTTCAGAGCGGCGATAACCTGCTCGCGCGTAACGGGAAGTGCAAGATTGGCAACGTCGCGATACAGTTCGATCGCAATACCGCCGCTGCCGATAGACAGGACAGGGCCGAAGTCCGTGTTACGCAGGCACGACAGCACGACCTCCACACCATCGCCGATCATCTCCTGTACCAGAATGCCCGCGTGGGGTTTGCCGAGACGTTGACGGAAGTCCGCCGCAATGATGTCAACATCCTGGGGAGTGCCAACGCGCAGTTTGACCAGACCTAGCTCGGTTTTGTGCTCTGATTCCGAAGGCAGCACCTTGACCACCAGGGGGTAGGTGAGTGATGCACATGCCTGGTCTGCGCGGTCACTCGGCGACAGAATCAACCAATTTGCCGGCGTAATACCGCTTTGTTCCAAAAACTGCATCATGCCTTTCCAGTCATCGCGCGCTGCTTCAGCGACTGTCGTCGTACGCAAGCGGGGGGCAGGCAGGGTGGCGTAGTGGGCTCGCTGATAAAGCCAGGCCAGCGATTGCATCGTGACGGCCGGGTCTGGTGAAAGCAGTACACCGGCATCACGGAATTCTTTTCGTACTTCGGGCTCGACGGCTTCGCCGATGAAGCTGATTACAACCGGCAAACCCTGGCTGGCCAGGGTTTTGTATACCGCGGCGTTTTCATTCAGATAGCGGCGACCGCTGCTGGAAAACTGTACGGCCACGGCTTCGGTCCGAAGGTCAGCGCCCAGCGCCTCGCAAGTGTTGCGAAACAGATCCCGGTCCGTATTGATCTGGCCTGTCAGGTCGATGGGGTTGGCCTTGCGCGCAAATTTGGGCAGGACTTGTTCCAGCCGTTCGGTAGCGGCGGGGCTGAATTCGGCAAGAGGCACCTCTCTTTCGCTGCTGTAGTCAGCCAGCAACGCACCGGCGCCTCCCGACGCGCTCATGATTGATATGCCGCCCAGCGCGTCACCACTGATGCGCGGATCGGGCAGGAAAGTCAGCACTTCCAAGGCCGAAACGACTTCTTGCAGACTATTGACCGAAATGATGCCTGCTTGATCAAGCACGTCGGTATACACGGCGTGCGACGAGGCAATCTTGCCGGTGTGGGATGCGGTCGCTTCCTGACCGATGGCGGAGCGTCCGGTCTTGAGGACGATAATCTGCACGCCGCGTGCCCGTGCCTTGTGAGCAATAGACAAGATACGCGCCGCGTCGTCCAGCCCTTCCACGTAAAGGGCAACAGTACGTACGTCTTCCTGTTCGACGATGTTATCCAGGGCGTCAAGAGAATCCATGCACGTCTCATTGCCAACACTGACGACGTAAGAGCAACCCAGACCGATGCGCAGCAGCGCATTGGCCATGGCGCCGGCGAGGGCACCACTCTGGCTAACAATTGCAATCGGCGCATGGTGGATTTCATCGCGGTTCAGGGCGGCGGGGCTAAAGGTGAGGATTGCCTTGTGTTGCACTGACCAGATTCCCTGGCAGTTGGGTCCCAGCACTGTGACATTATTTTCGTTTGCGGCTTGCTTGAGCTCCTGTGCAAGTACGTCGCCGCCTTCCACCTCTTCAAAACCAGCACTGAATACGACTGCATTGCGAATGCCGGCCTGGCCACATTGGGCGATAATTGCCGGAACAGTGTGCGCCGGCGTAATGATAAGCGCAATATCTGCCGGCTCAGGTAAATCGCTGACGGATTTATAGGCTTTAAGGCCTTCAATTTCGGTGTGGCTCGGGCTGACTGGATAAATTTGTCCCTTGTATCCATGTTTCTGCAAATTGCGCACGAGCGTGTTGCGGGGGCTTCCCTGCTGAGGTGAGGCGCCCACGATAGCGACGCTCTGTGGACGAAGGAAATTTTTAAAGTTGAGAGAATCAGTCATGGTGTCCATACATATTTAAAGGCGTTATTGGTTAGCGGCCCTTGAAAGCCGGGCATCGCTTTTCCCGGAAGGCGGCTATCGCTTCGCGGTGATCTTCGCTTGTGCGCACGACCGGCATGGTCGCCGCCACAATATCCAGCGCCGTATTCAGATCAGTTTGAAGGCCTTGGCGAATGAGTTTCTTAATGGTGCGAATCGAAAGCGGGGCGCCGGCAGCGACTTTTCTGGCAAAACTCAGCGTTGTCTCCATCAATTCGGATTCGGGAACAACGCGACTCACCAGCCCAATGCGTTCAGCCTCTTGTGCATCCACCCAGTCACAGCTCCAGAACATTTCATACGCCTTGGCCGTGCCCACGATGCGCGGCAATAGCCAGGCGCCGCCCATCCCGGGTATCAGGCCCATTCGGGCGTAGGTCTCGGCAAATCGAGCGGTATCAGCGCTATAACGAAGATCACATGCCAGGGCAATATCCAGGCCGCCGCCTGTTGCAAAGCCGTTAAGCGCCGCGATGACAGGTTTCTCGATCTCCGTGATTTTACGTATCAAACGCTGTGCGCCCAGAGTGAGATATTGCGTCATTTCTGCCGGGGTTTGCGATGCGCTCGAGTCAAACCCCCCGATATCGCCACCCGTTGTAAAAGCGCGTCCCGTTCCGGTGATAACAATCACGCGTACCTCGTCGCTGATTCGGGAGTTCTCCAGCGCTTCAAGCCAGCGCTCAAGCATGTCGGGTGTAAAAGCGTTAAGCTTGTCGGGCCGGTTGAGTGTAATCACACCGACCCCCCCGGATATCTGGAAATTAAGCAGATCAGACATGTTTGTTTCCTCAGCGGGCCTTTGTTGGATCATCCTTGCGAATATCACGCAAGCCGGTTTTTCCGTGATGGCGGTCAGCAAGCTTATAGCCCAGAGCATCTTCCGCAATCATGATTTTCTGTACGTTTGCAGAGCCTTCTCCGGTGAAAAACATGTCTGCATAAGCACGGTAGTAAGATACAGGATATTCCTCTGCCAGACCATATCCGCCGAAAATCTGCATTGCCTTGTCGGCGCAGAATTTCGCTGTCTGGGAAGCATGAAATTTGGCGATGGCGGCCATGCGATTATGGGGCATGCTTGCATCCATCATCATGGCGGCCTTGTACACTAATGATCTGCTGGCCTCAATGGCACATGTCATTTCGGCAATGTCCGATTGAATCATCTGGAAGCGACCAATCGGTTGCCCACGTAGTGTACGCTCATTGGAATATCGGACGGCTTCTTCGAAACAACGACGGGCTACACCGAGCGCCTTGGCTGCGACGCCGACCCGGCCCGGTTGCAAAGTCCGCATGATGATCTTGAATCCCTCACCTTCCTCTCCCAGGCGGTCTTCCACGGGAACCACAAAATCGTCCAGATAGACAATATTGGTGCGCATGGATTTGGACAAACCCAGACATTCGATCGGCGTGGCCTGCCATCCCGGGAATTTTTTCGGGTGCACGATAAATGCGGTTACACCTTTTGCGCCGGCATCTCTATCGGTTTTCGCCAGCAGGACACCAACATCCGTTTCGTTGGCCATGGAGGCCCACATTTTCTGTCCGGTAATGCGATAAACATCGCCATCGCGCCGTGCGAAGGTCTTCATGTTTCCGGCTGCATCGGAGCCGCCGCCCGATTCGGTCAAAGACATCATTCCGATGGTTTTGCCGGCCACCAGGTTTGGCACGTATTTTTCGATCTGTTCTGGTGTACCGCCAAAATAGATGGCGCTCGGGCAGGTCGAGCCCTGTTGATTATTGCATGAAGCGAAGCGCACGTCGTTGCGCACCATCTCTTCCTGAATGACTGCGGCTGCCAGGTAACCCATATTGCTGCCACCGACCGATTCGGGAAACACCGCGCCATACAGCCCGGCTTCCCCGGCTTTGCGCACCAGCTCTCGAGGAAATTCGCGGCGCTTTTCGTAGCCGTCCATGACGGGTTTGATTTCGCTTTCCATAAAGCGGTTGACCATATCGCGCACGGCGTCGATCTCGGATGAATATTCAGGAAACATTGGTAAATCCATAACTGCACTCCTCAATTGAATGTTTGCTTGCTGCTGCCAACGCGGGTTGCGTTTCAGCCTGCTTTGTGTTTGCCTGCGGCGCCGACGAAATCGGGACGCTGCTTGTTGATCAATGCGTTCAGACCTTCCTTGAATTCGGGATTGGACATTGCCAATACCTGGCCGAATCCTTCATAGGCAAACATGTCGGTCAATGTGGTCTCAAAGCTGCGCGCCATCAGTGTTTTGGCCAGTCCCATGATTTCTGCGGGCCCTTGCGCCAGACGATTTGCCTGTTCAAGGCCTTCGGCATCTAGTTGGTCGTCCGGGACCACCTTGGCCACCAATCCCAGATCCAGTGCTTCCTGGGCATTGAGCGTACCGTTGCCGAAAATAAAATTCTTGGCACGTGCCATTCCGATCAAACGGGGCAGGTGATACATGACGCCGATGTCCGGAACCGTGCCCAATCTGAAAAAGCCGGCAGACAGCTTCAGGCTTTCACCTGCGATCAGCAGATCCCCGGTCAGCGCAAGTCCCATGCCGCCGCCGATGGCGTGTCCTTTGGCGGCGATTACAACTGGCTTATCTAGTGAAATCAGAGGAATAAGCCACCTGCTCAAATGCCGGAAGCGTCGATGTACCGACCAGGGATCACTCGCTTTTTGCAGCATCGTGAAATCGCCGCCAGAGCAAAACGACCGTCCTTCGGCTGCCAGAAAGACGGCACGCACACCAGGGTCGCTCTCGGCTAACTCTACGGCGTCGCCCAGTTGTCTGCGCAAGTCATGGGTAAGCGAGTTCAGGTTTTCCGGGCTATTGAGCCGAATTACCAGTACCGAGTCTACCCGTTCTGTTTTAACGATGTCTTTTGTCATGATTTTCGCTCCACAAATTGATTTCGATCGTGATTATCATCCTTCAAGCAAAGAACATGCCAGCTAATACCATAAAGGATATATGGAGCGCACAAGAGAGCCGAACGCATAATACAACGCTTTTTCAATTGTCATTATTGACTGACTGTTGTCTGTAAATACACTTTCGTGCGGTTCAAAGACACAAAACTGTAAAGCAGGCGTGCGTTGCGAAGACACGACGCCAATTGAGGCCTGCTGAAGCACCAGTCACAAAAGAGCCAGGACAATGGCACGCAAATTGCTTTAAGGCTCTTATATTGACAATCATCAGGCAGGAGAAATCAAAAATGTATGCAAAGGATACGCTAAAGGGACGTGTAGCACTGATAACCGGTGGAGGCAGTGGCATCGGGCTTGAAATCGCCACCACATATGCACGTCTTGGTGCTTCAGTAATGATCGTCGGACGCAATGAAGAACGTGTGCAGCAGGCGGCCAGTGAACTGACAAAAGAAGGCGGGGTGGTTGCCGCAGCACGCTGTGACGTCCGGGACTACGACGAGGTCAAAGCGGTTGTGGAGGCCACGGTGAGCCGCTTCGGTTCACTCGATATCCTGGTAAACAACGCCGCAGGAAACTTTGTCTGTCCGACGGCAGATTTGTCCGTCAATGGCTGGAAAACAGTGATTGATATTGATCTGAACGGCACCTTTTACGGCTGCCACGCGGCCTACCCTCATTTGAAGCAATCCGCTTTCGGCGGTTCCATTATCAGCATGATTACGATGTTGGGCGTCACCGGCTGGCCAAATGCAGCGCATGCGGCCGCTGCCAAGGGCGGGATATTGTCGTTGTCCCGAACATTGGCCGTGGAGTGGGGCGGTGACGGCATTCGCGTAAACACGATTTCCCCAGGCCCTATCGGCGATACCGAAGGGGTGCAACGAATGTATATAGAACAAGGCAAGGGGGATCTGGAAGCGCAAAAGACTGCGCTGGGCCGGTTCGGGCGAAAACTGGACATTGCAAACGCTGCCGTCTATCTCGCTTCGGATCTGGGAAGTTATGTGACGGGTGATAACGTCATTGTAGATGGTGGCCGCTGGCTCAAGTATGTCGCCAATTAATGTAAAACACTTGGAACAATATTATGATTGATTTTGATCACGCCGAGAAAGTCGACGAAACCATCCGCGCAGCCCATCGCCGTGCATCCGGGTGGCTCGCCGATGGGCCAAAAAAGCTCTTTATAGCCGGCAAATGGGTGTCGGCGCTATCCGGCAAGACCGCGCACACGATTGACCCGGCAACGGAAAACACATTGGCAACGGTGGCAGAAGCTGACATGAACGACGTTGATCTGGCTGTTGCCGCTGCACGCGAGGCGTTTGAATCGGGTATCTGGCGTGGTATATCGCCGCATCAGCGCTCCAGACTGCTTTTTAAAATCGCGGATTTGATCGATGCGCATAGCGAGGAACTCGCTGTCCTGGAAACGCTGGATGTGGGCGCGCCGCTGGCATTTGCACAGCGGCATGTGGCTCATTCTGCAGAAACGTTTCGTTATTACGCCGGATGGCCCACGAAGATTTATGGTACCACCAATCCGACCGGTGAAGATCGGTTCATTTATATGCTTCGCGAACCCATGGGCGTTTGTGCGTTGATTAACGCGTGGAACGTGCCATTGGTGATGGCAGCGACCAAAATTGCACCTGCCCTGGCTTGCGGAAATACCGTGGTGATCAAACCGGCGGAACAGACACCCCTGTCCACGCTACGATTGGCCGAACTGATTGAGATGGCTGGCGTTCCGGCGGGCGTACTCAATGTCGTGACGGGTTTGGGCGCTACCGTGGGCGCGGCGCTTTCCATACACCCGGGAATTGACAAAATCGCTTTCACAGGTTCAACGTCGGTTGGTCGGCAAATCCTTCAATCGTCTGCGGGCAACATGAAGAAGGTGACGCTCGAGCTTGGGGGAAAATCTCCCAATATCATCTTTCCAGATGCTGACCTGGAAAGAGCGATTGAAACGGCAGTCGTCGCTTTTTGCCGGAACTCTGGTCAGATATGTTCCTCAGGAACGCGGTTATTTGTGCATGAAAGTCTGTACGACGAGGTGTCCGAAAAAGTAGCCAATATTGCCGCGTCGTACAAGGTCGGTTCGCCATTCGATCCCGAGACCAAGCTTGGGCCATTGATTTCCGGCACTCAGCTGGCACGGGTGATGTCTTACATTGAGAAAGGAAAAATCGAAGGTGCACAACTGAAGCAGGGCGGCAAGCCGGTGGGCGACAAAGGTTTTTACATCGAACCCACCGTGTTTAACCAGGTGACAAATGACATGACGATTGCACGAGAGGAAATTTTTGGTCCCGTGCTATCGGTCATTCCGTTCCGCGATGAGGACGATGCCGTCTTCAAAGGCAACGATACCATTTATGGACTGGCTGCAGCCGTGTGGACGCGCGACGCGAGCCGGGCACACCGCGTAGCGCGTGCGCTCAAGGCAGGGCGTATCTGGATCAACACCTATGCGGAGGGCGATCAGGTCATGTCAATGGGTGGCTATAAACAATCGGGCTACGGACGCGAAATGGGGGCCGAATCCATCGATGCCTACACCCAGACCAAATCAGTTTTTATGAGGCTCTGATTATTCCGAAAGCACGATTCCGACCTATAGAAACGATCGTGATAATCAGAGAGTGCAGTCAGGGCATCGACTTCAAACAGAACGATATTTATTTATGACAGTACATTGCCGAATCCTTTTCCTTACGGGATTTGAGCTTCAGTCAGGAGAGACAAAAAAATGATACATAGCAAAATTATCAAACCCCTGCTTTTGCAGGGCCTCATCGCAAGCAGTCTGCTGGGCACTACGACTTGCGTCTTGGCGGACACATTTCCGGATAGACCCATCAGAATCATTGTCAATACCGGCCCGGGTGGTTTGGTCGATCTGTCCACCCGGATGGTTGCAGAGAAGATGAGTGAAAATCTCGGCCAACCGGTGGTCGTGGAAAATCGCGCGGGTGGTGACGGCGGACTTGGCGCAAGAACGGTGAAAACAGCGAAACCCGATGGCTACACGCTGTTGTCGTCCGCTGGCACCGTTGTGATTCAACCGCTGGTGAAACTGAATCCTATTTATGGCATGAAAGATTTCACGGGAGTGGGGCCTGTCCTGCGTTCGTCGGTTCTCATGGTGACAGGCGCCAGCCGGCCGGACAAGACACTGGCCGATTTTATCGCCCGAGCCAAGGCAAATCCCGGCAAGATGACCTATGCCTCGGCAGGAGTTGGCACCACCACTCATATTGGCGCTGCGTTGTTCCTGAAACAGGCAGGGCTCAATCTGCTGCATGTTCCCTATAAGGGGAACGGAACCGCGATGCCGGATGTGATATCCGGCCGTGTCGACATGATTTTCGAAGCTTACGGCAGTGGAGCGCCGAAAGTGAGCTCCGGTACATTGAAAGCACTTGCAGTTACTTCCACCTCCCGCCTGGCCGATCTTCCGGATGTGCAGACATTCGCTGAGCAGGGCGTCAAAGACTTTAGTTACTACTTGTGGGTGGGTATGCTGGCACCGTCTGGTACGCCCGAACCCGTCGTCAAACGCCTGAATGAAGCGCTCCAATATGCCTTGAACAGCAAGCAAATCACCGACCGCTTCCGCAAAGATGGTTCCGAGGCACTTTCCATGACACCTAAAGAATTTGACGAATTCCTTGTAAGTGAAGAGGGAAAAATGGCTGCGACCGTCAAGGACCTTGGAATAGAAAAGCAATAGTCACGTGCGCAACGGCCCATCAGGAGAAGATAACAATGATTAAACACATAGCAAAATCAGTGTTGGCAAGCGTGCTGGTTTGCGTGTCAGCCAACGTCAGTGCAGCCGATACGTTTCCGTCAAAGCCGGTGCGAATCGTGGTGCCCGCAGCGCCGGGCGGCGCTCTGGATCTGACCACACGTTTGGTGGCGCAGAAGATGCAGGAAAAGCTGGGGCAGCCAGTGGTTGTGGAAAACCGTCCGGGAGGTGATACCCTGATCGCGACCCGTATGGTAAAAGGGGCGCAGGCCGATGGCTATACATTGCTGTCTTCGGCCAATGGCATTACCTTGATGCCACAGTTGAAGGCCAACCCAGGCTATGATCCGGTCAAGGACTTTACGGGAATCGGCTTCATGACGCGTTCCCCCTTGCTCATTGAGGTCGGAAGCGGGCAATCCGATCGAACATTGGCCGATTTCATGAACAGGGTCAAATCCAGTCCGGACAAGTTGTCTTATGGGCATGCGGGATTTGGAACACCGCCTCACATCGCAGCAGCCGCATTTTTACATTCAGCCAAGTTGCAGATGTTATCCATCCCATACAAGGGCAACGGCGCAGCATTGCCAGACATCATCGGAAACCGGGTCGAGATGATTGTCGATGGCTACATCAGCAGCATTTCATATATCAAAAGCGGCATGTTACGACCATTGGCTGTCACTTCAGAATCCCGCATGGCTGCCTTGCCGGACGTGCCGACATTGAAGGAATCGGGTGTCAACTATACCTACACACTGTGGCTTGGCCTACTGGCGCCTTCCGGGACACCGCCAGCGGTCGTCCAGCGCCTGTCGGATGCCTTGCGGTACGCAACGGAAAGCAAGGAACTGAGCGAGCGGTTCCGGGCAGAGGGTTCCGACCCGTCGTTTGTCACTCCAGCCGCTTTCAACAGCTACTTTAAAGAAGAAGCGAAAGATATGGTCCAACTGGCGAAGGATCTCAATCTGCCGAAAGACTAGCAGGATCGAAAATATGTTCAGTCGGTTATTTTTTTAAACTCTTCGCAAACGGACCTGGCCCTGGCGGCCCGGTGCGAATTAAACATTTCAAACAACATTATCATGAATCGAATTCTAACCAATGTATTGCTGACGACGACATTGCTTTATGTTTCTTTTGGTGCCACGGCAGCAAATTCAGAAACCTACCCGGTCAAGCCGGTCCGAATTGTGGTGCCGGCCGGCGCTGGCGGCGCGCTGGATATCACGACCCGGGTTGTTGCAGAAAAGATGAGCGAGTATCTGGGCAAACCGATCACTGTGGAGAATCGCCCTGGTGGTGAATTGCTTGTAGGCACCCGCTATGTGCTTGGGGCTAAACATGACGGGTACACTCTGCTGGCCCAGGCCGATGGCTTTACCGCCGTCCCGTCGCTCAGAAATGATGCTGGCTATGACCCGATGAAGGATTTTACCGGTATTGGCTTGATGCTGCGGGCTGCGCAGGTCATGTATACGGCAAGCGGTTCGCCATTCAATTCTGCAAAGGAATATGTTTCCATGGCGGCAGCGGACCCCAGTCGGTTGAGCTTTGCACACGGCGGCCGGGGCTCGCCCATGCATTTGAGTGGCATTCAGTTTGTATATAAAACTGGTCTGAACATTATTGAGGTGCCCTATAATGGCACTGCAGCAGCATATCCGGACATTGCTGCCGGACGCGTAGATATGATGTTTGGCGGCTACGACAGCGGCATCTCCTATATTCAGTCGAAGAAAATGAAGGCGTTGGCCGTGACAGGCGATATGCGTCTTGCCACGATGCCGAACGTTCCCACGCTCAAAGAGCAGGGAGTTGATTTGTCCTATTATTTCTGGCTTGGCCTGTTTGCACCCTCGGGCACCCCGCCACAGGCGATACAGCGTCTATCGGAGGCGTTGCAATACGCGTTGAAACAGAAAGATGTGTTGGAGCGGTATAAAACCAGCGGGGCAGAAGTGGTAAATCTTTCTCCGGATCAATTCAAAGCGTTTCTGAAAAATGAAGTTTCACACGTTGAAAATGTTGTGGATGCCTTGAAAATAGAAAAAAAATAAGATATCAAAATTCGGCGATATTTTACTTTGGGAGAGTTGAGCAATGAGCGGTTCTTTTTTCAAATCACTACCAGATAATGCGGCGCCCCCCACCATCTACACCGCATATCCCGAAATCTACCAGCCCTTGGCGGTCATGAGCGAAGCGCTGATGAGTGGACCGTCACCTCTAAGTAAGGGCGAAAGAGAGTTGATTTTCGCCTATGCAGCCGGGCTTCAGAAAGGTGAGTTTGTCTGTATCGCCCATGCAGAAGTGGCGTACGCTTTGGGCATCGAGCGCGGTTTAGTCGAGCAACTGATCGAGACGCCAGATGATGTATCGGTCGCACCGTGCCTGCGCGTACTGATCGATTATGTAAGAAAGTTGGTCCAATGCCCGGAAATCCTCATCCAGGGCGACGTCGCCGCTCTATCTGAGCATGGTTGGAGCGAGTTGGCGGTGCATCACACGATTGCCGTAGTGGCGCGAGCTGCGTTCATGGTGAAACTGACCCAGGGCTATGGATTTGTGCCATTGTCGCGCGAAAAGGCGGCCAGGCATGCCAAAAAGCGGGTTCAAGCAGGTTACGTCAACCTTTATCCGGAATTCAAAGCGGGACAATGACGTTTTTATATGATGTAGGTGGGGCATTTATTTGACCTTGTCCGGGGCAATACCAAGGTCATCATTTTATGACCCATTGATGCGATAGACATGTCTGGCAGTACCACTGTGGACCATCTCTTTTTCATGGGCAGAACAACCCCGGGTGATATGCTTGAACATATTCCAGACCGTTGCGTAGCTGAATCCGGCTTTGTCGACCGGAAAATTGGAGGACACCATACAGCGTTCAGCCCCGAATAACTCTATACATGGCTCGATGTAGGGGCGCCACAACTGGGCCAATCGTTCCGACGTTGGTGGTGCTTTTTCTCTTAGAAAGTCGAAATTGGCTAGATTCATCAACACTCCGCCCAGTTTGACGTACGCGTTTGGACAATCAGCAAAGTCTTTCATGGACGAAAGCCAGTCCGCGTGGTTTTCCTTTTCCCTGCCGGCATACGAGGAATGCCCGACCGGACTGCCACTGTGAATAAGAATAACCTTGACTTCGGGATGTGCCCGGGCAAGGGCCGTGACATCCGGTATTTGAGGATGGTACACGCTCGCATCAAAAGACAGCCCAAGAGATGCCATCGTTCTCATTCCTTCGGAAAATGCCGGTTGCAGATACAAATGGGGTATATCCGCTGAATATTTGCCTTTCACTCTTGGGTCGGCGTCCCATTTTGCGCGCTGACGAATACCTCGCAGGCGGCCCTTTGCAGCGCCGATATGGGCGAGCAGCACCTCGTGGGTACGATCGCCCAGTGTCAAATCCGCAAAGGCAACAATGGCGGCTGCAATATCGGAGGAGCCGCCATCCTGTTCGCTTGCCGTCAGTGCAGTAATAAACTGCGTTTCGCCTACCGGTTTCATATGATCGGGCCCCGTCTCAACATATTGCGTACCGCACTCGACAAACACTGTGGCGTCAATATTATGTCCGCAAGACACAATATCCTTACGGAATTCGTCCAGCATATATCGATGCCCATTGAATGCTGAAAGATGAAAATGGGTGTCAATGATGGGCAGTTCCGGTTCGAGAACGGTTTCGGGTACGGCGCGGGACAACCAGGCTTTATCGGGTGTATAGATGCTGGCGAAAACGATCTCTTCATCTTTGTCTGACATTTTTTCTCCTGATAATAAATGGTTTTGTTTGCGCCGCTTCCGTATAGTGATTTTAGTCCGATACTTTGGTAGAAGCGGATAACGCTTCCCACTGATCCAGTGACTGGCTGGTCTTAACAATGTCCTGACGTATCGTTAACAGGCAGTCTTCGCCCAGGGGCAGCCGAAGGGGAGGCGAATCAGCATCTACCAGCTGGCAAAGTGCGGGGCCAAATTTTTCCGGATCGTTCGGCTGGTGACCATGTCTTGCTTCAACGTAACCGGCGATTCTCGCATTTGTACTTTCGTAATCCGGATCCGCAATTTTCTCCGCGACCAGAGAGGGGCCCGCGAAATCACTGCGAAATCCGCCAGGCTCGATAATGGTGACGTGGATGCCCAAATGGGCGATTTCCAGAGCCAGGGTCTCTGAATATCCTTCAACGGCAAATTTTGAAGCACTATAGAAGGCAAATCCGGTCGCGCCGCAGAACCCAGCTATGGACGACAGGTTGATAATATGACCTGAACGTTGGCTACGCATGTAGGGTAATACCGCGTGAGTCATCTCTACCAGGCCGAAAAAATTGACTTCGAACATGGGTCGGTACTTTTCAGCGGGCGTTGTCTCGGCAACCGAAAGTAAACCATACCCTGCATTGTTAACGAGGACATCGATACGCCCGAATGCCTGGTGAGCCTTCTTTACTACCTCGGGAAAGCGGGGGTGATCGCGGGCATCCAGATGAAAGGAACGCAGTTGTTCCGGATATTGGGCAGAAAGATCATGTTTGCCATCTGCGGCAAGCACGGTGACAATGACCTGATCGCCACGCTCCAGGGCCGCTTTTGCTGTTGAACGACCCAGGCCTTTGTCTGCACCGGTAATAAGCCAGGTACGCGGTTGATGTTTTGACATGTTTACTCCTTTTACTGTCAATAATGTTTCATGAAACAATTTTTTCTTTGTCGAGAACGGTCTGCGTCTTCGCATCAACTGAATCAACCATACATCTTTGGAGATGGTCGGTGATTTCTCCTACGACCCTCACACGGAATAGGTCCACGCAGAGTACGAATACTGTATCCGTATGCTTGGATATCAAGTGCTCTTACCGTTTTTGTGTTCAGATGCTCAGATCAATGCGGTCCGTTGCAGAACCGTCTTGGTGACCATGTAGGCATCCAGGCTGGTTGATCCGCCTTCCCGGCCAATGCCGCTGTCTTTCACACCACCAAATGGCGCATCTGCGCCGGGAGCGCCGAAATGATTGATTGAGAGCACGCCGCACTCAAGTTCCTGGCTGATTCTTGCTGCGTCTGTGAGAGAATTTGTAAATGCATATCCGGAAAGTCCCAGAGGCAGGCTGTTTGCAATTTTCAGTGCTTGATCCAGATCATTAATTGGCATGCATAACGCTACTGGTCCAAAAGGCTCGTGGCTCATCGCCAGTGCTTTCAGAGGAACATCAGACAGTACGGTCGGTGCATAAAAATGCCCCTGTTCACCGAGGGGATAGCCGCCCGCTGCGACATTGGCGCCGTGTGCTTTTGCGTCTATAACCAGTTTTTCTATTTCTGCGACACGTCGCCGGTTAATTAACGGTCCCATCTGCACACCTGGTTCAAATCCGTCACCGACACGGAAACTGCCAGCAGCATTGGCAAGAGACGTGACGAAATCATCATAGACACTATGATGAATAAGAAATCGCGTGGGCGAAGCACATATTTGTCCGGCCATTCGCATTTTGGATGCGCAGGCAACTTGTGCAATGGCCGTGGCATCGACACCTTCCCCAATCAGCACCGGTGCATGGCCTCCCAGTTCCATGAGCGCCGGCTTCATTGATACGCCAGCTAACCGGGCCAATTGTTTCCCCACGGGCACAGAGCCGGTGAGCGTGATCATTCGTATGACCGATGAGCAAATCAATGTAGAGGAAATCGTTGCCGGATCTCCGTAAACAAGTTGCAGGACACCCGGAGGCAGCCCGGCATCTATGAAGCACTGCACCAGTTGACACGCGGCACCCGGCGTTTCCTCTGCGGGCTTGATGATGACCGAACAGCCTGCCGCAAGGGCACCACTGATCTTTCGCGCGGGGGAACTGATCGGCACATTCCACGGCGTGAACGCGGCAACCGGGCCAACTGGCAATTTAAGGACGTGGCGCTGCATTTGCGGCCCGGAAGGCATAATGTCTCCGTATACGCGCAGGGACTGCTCTGCGTCCCATTCAAGAAACGAACTCGCCCGCAGCACTTCGGCCCGGCTATCGGCCAGCGGTTTACCCTGCTCGAGGGTAATTGTGCTGGCGATCTCCTCCTTGCGTTCAAGCATCAGGGCCATTGCGTCTTTGATGATGCGCGCTCGCACTTCCGGCTGAATCGCCCGCCAGCGCTCAAATCCTTTTGCTGCGGCGGCGAGCGCATCATTAATGTCTGCTTCGCTCGCGCATGGTACGGTGCCGAGCAATTCTTCATCGCTTGGGTTGTAGACCTTGAAATTGGGCAAACGGTCGTAAATCCATTTGCCATTGATGTGCAGGCCAATGCGCGGGTATGGCGTCGGTTTGGTTTCGCTCTGTTGGGTGGCGACTACTGCTTTCATAAATTGGATTCCTTCTGTCTTACGGTTTCTGCCAAGGCGCGGAGGCTGAAGGAGCGACGAGTCCTGCAGCCAGATAGCGGTGGCCTCAATATCATGATATGTCCTATACGCAATTATTGTGCCAAGTTATCCTGGCCCGGAGCGCACTTGTAGAGCGTCGTTGGTGTGGGCAGAATTGTTGTTGGGTGTCTAGCATTGAGACACATTTCGTCGTTACTACACTCTGTCACACTAAGCGTTTGGTATTCTCAAGGCAAAATGGACAAGCTGCCGGTCATATATAGTGTATTTATTTGATTGACTTTATTTTGTCTTCGAAAACACGCAAACTGTATTTACGAAGACACTATGTGTAGTCGGCGGACAAAAAATTGTCGTTATCGTGAGGTAAGTAACGGTCTGATAGCCGGATTACCGGCATCAATGTAAGACACGAACGAGCGCGAATGGGCGGGCAGGGGTTATATTGCTGGGATTGGATTATCTGCTCCAATCCCGCGTAGAATTGGCGCTAGATTCTCAAAAGGTCAAGTTCGGCCAATTTTTTATACAGATGCGAGCGTGAGATACCCAGATGTTCGGCAGTTTTCTTTTTATTCCCATCAAAGCGCATCAGTGTCTCCTTGATCATGTCAAGCTCGATACGAGCCTTGGCCTGATGCACGTCGACGTGTTTCCCGGCTGTCTCGGCAGAGGAAGGTACGATTTTTTGAAACTCATGCTCCAGGCTGCTCAAATCGTTCGTAGACCGGAGCTCCAACGGGACTTCGCAGTCCTCGCATCTTATTTCATCTTGCTCGGAAAAGATCGCAGCGCGCTCAATAGTATGCTGCAACTGACGAACATTTCCCGGCCAGGGCAGTGACTGCAGAAAGGCAATGACGCCAGGACCAAAATATTTTCTCTGGACATTGTGGCGTCTCATAAATCGCTCGAGAAATGTCTGCGCCAGGAGGGGAACGTCTTCGAGCCGGTCACGCAAGGAGGGAATTTTTATGGTGACAGCACTGATCCGGTAGAACAGGTCTAGTCTGAACTCCCCGGTGTTTAACATTTGGTGAAAATCCCGGTTGCTTGCAGATATCAGTCGGAAATTAGAGCGGCGCTGGGTACTGCTACCCACGCGCTGAAATGTCCCGTCCTGCAGGGTGCGCAGCACTTTTACCTGTATTTCGAGTGGCATATCGCCAATTTCATCCAGAAATAGCGAGCTGTTGTCTGCCTGTTCGAACTTTCCGGAGCGCCCGCGTTTTTCGGCGCCGGTAAATGCGCCGCCTTCATATCCGAATAATTCCGCCTCCACCAGATTGCCAGGTATGGCCGCAGCATTGACCAAGATCATATCCTTATGGCCTTTTGGGCTCAGATGATGGATGGCATGCGCGACGAGATCCTTGCCGACACCGCTTTCCCCGACAAGAAGTACCGATACGTCCAGTGGCGCAATTTTCTTGATCTGTTCTTTCAGCTTTCTTATTGAGTCGCTTTCCCCGACGATGGCTTCCATGCCCTGGCCGTTACCACGCAGGCGCGGGAGTTCGCGCTCATAGAAGCTTATTTCCTGACGCAGGCGTCTGATTTCCTCGCTCAGTGCTTCCAGTGCTGAGGGGCTCTTGAACATGACCTGGCCAATAGCACCCATAATCTGGCCATCGGAATCCACGATCGGTGTGCGGCTGACCACCCGGACCGCACCGCGCATATGGTGTACCTGCCCAACCTCGGTTTTACCTGACCTCAGAACGGCAGCAAGCCCGCTATTTTCGATCACCTTGCCTGCATCTTGTCCGGAAGCGCCGCCTCGGGACAGGCCAAAGAACTTTTCATGTACCGGACTCATATAAAGTATGCGGGCCTGCTTGTCTACAACAGTGATGGCCTCATAAGGGTCCGTAATGAAATGGCGAAGAATATTGGCGGCAAAATCCACCGAACTGACGAACTCGAATAGCGGATCGCCTTGTTCGGCACGATAAAGCACGAAGCAACCAGCGCCCGCAGAAGCATAGGACACCACGGTAATAGGCTCGTTGACATCTTTCAGAGTGAACATGGCGGAAACCGGTGCGGTGGCACGGGCTTTCCAAAGGGCTGACAGTTTTTCCTGAATATGTGCATCCTGGCCTGTACCGGATGCGAAGACGACAGTGCAGTCAGCATTCAAAATGAGCACGCCATTACGGCTGTTTACGACTGGATTGCTGCTTTCTGTGTACATGTCTTCAATAGGCTCCATTTATGTGTCCTTTTACAAAACATAATGGACATATTTCGAACACTTTAGCACCTTCGCTTCAGATGGCAATAAGGGGTATCCCTTTGTTGGCATGAGTTTTGCGTATAACGTTAATAAGTAACATCAAAGGACATTCAGACATGCTGAGCAATAATGCCCAAGCGCCATTTATCTCACTGCCGAAAATTGAAAAATCGGAGGGTCAGAGCCTGCTCAAGGAGATGAGGGTAGTGGACCTCACCACCTCAATTGCGGGTCCATACGCCACGCAACTGCTTGCTGATCTGGGAGCAACGGTCTATAAAATAGAAAAACGGGTCGTGGGAGACGATGCTCGTCATTGGGGTCCTCCATTTATCCATGGACAATCACCTTGGTATTTAAGTGTAAACAGGAACAAACATAGCCTGGCTCTTGATTTGCTGCATCCCGAGGGGCTGGAAGTGCTGTATCAATTGCTGGCGCAGTGTGATGTCCTGGTTGTGAATCTGGTGGAATCCGTTCAAAAAAAGCTTGGCGTTGATTATGCCCGTCTGAGTCCCAGGTTTCCGAAGTTGATCCACGCTTCGTTGACGGGATTCGGACTGGAAGGCGCGCGTAGCCATCTACCATGCTATGACTTGATTGCAGAGGGCTATTCTGGGGTTATGGATTTGACCGGAGAGGTCGAAAACGATCCTCAGAAGGTGGGAACGCCCGCCGCCGACCTGCTGGCTGGACAGGATGTCGCCTTGGCGGTACTAGCGGCCTATATTGACCGGCAACGGACGGGAAAAGGTTCGCAGCTTGATGTGTCCATGCAAACAAGCATGACGCGGTTCATGGCGCCCCGATTGGCATCGTATCTGAGTTCCAATGAGTTGCCTCATCGATCAGGAGGAAAAGATTCTGTGATTGCCATTTATCAGGTCTTTGACACTGCCGACCGGCAGATTTCTCTTGGATTGGGTAACGATGGCATTTGGCGCCGCTTCTGGGTCGCGCTGGGACAGCCGGCCACCGGTGAAGATGTGCGCTATGCCTCTAATGCAGAACGCCGAGTGCACAGGGATGAGATTGTCGCGAAGATTGCACAGGTGCTGCTGACAAAGCCCCAGCAGGAATGGCTGGACATATTCGAGCAACACCGTATACCCGCCGGCCCCATCAATTCGCTTCAGGACGTGGCCAATGACCAAGAGCTTTTAAATCGTCAATTTCTTTATCAGGTAGATGCCAGCGCAGGTGCTGTTCCGCAGGTTGGGCTGGGCATTGCCATTAATGGTAATAATTCCGTCCACCGGAAAGCGCCACCGGCGCTGGGCGAAGACACGGAAGCCATTCTGGCCGAAATGCTCAATATGTCACAGGATGACATCAACAACCTAAAACAATCAGGCGCAATTTGAAGGGTATAAGTACCCAGGATTTATATAAGGGAAGCGTAATGAATACGATACTGACTTTGCACGAACCTCAGACCGCGCGCAAAAACTATCTTAACGGTGTGTGGCACACCGATACACTCTATTCACTGGTCAGTGAACATGCACGCACGCGTCCCAATGCGTGTGCCTTGCGCGACCCGTATCGCCGACTGACCTGGCGCGAAGTTCTGGCCAGTGTAGACAGTATCGCTGCTTATTTGTATCAGGGTGGACTGCGCCAGGGTGACCGGGTGGCTATCTGGCTGCCTAACCGCATTGAAAGTGTTTTGATCTTTCTCGCATGCTCTCGCAACGGCTATGTATGCTGTCCGTCGCTGCATCAGAACTATACCGTTGCCGACGTGGTCAAACTGCTTTCCCGAATCCGGTGCAAAGCTTTGTTCACCCAGGCAGCATACGGCGCGGATTCTGACTGCCATTCCATTTTAGAGCAGGCCACAAATATCCCCACGCTCAAGCAGCTTTATGCCTTGAAGCCACAAGGCGAGGAGAAGGAAAATATACCTTTGCCCGAAGGTGTGCGGTCGTTTCCGGACTATACCCAAGGCGTTGGTATTACCAGCGCACCTGTGCTGGATCCGGATAAAGTGGTCTATCTGGCATTTACTTCGGGTACCACGGGCGAGCCCAAAGGTGTGATGCATAGCGACAATACCTTGCTGGCCAATGGCAGGGCGCTGGTCAGTGACTGGAAACATGATTCAAAAACCATACTGCTTACCTTAAGCCCAATGAGTCATCACATTGGCACGGTGGCCATGGAACAGTCGCTGATTGCCGGTATGGAACTTGTGATACATAACCCAGCGATTTACCCATCCGCGCTAGACTGGATTCTTGAAACCGGTGCCACCTATGTAATGGGTGTGCCAACGCATGCTATGGATATCCTGAGCGCGCTACGCGAGCGTGGCCTGGATCGGCTGGGCAACGTAAGCGTCTTTTACATGGCCGGTGCGCAGATCCCAACCGAGGTTGCGCAGAAATTTCTGGATCTTGGCATCAAGCCGCAGAACGTTTATGGCATGACCGAAAATGGCTCGCATCAATATACGCTGCCAACCGATGACAGCAACACGATTGTCACCACTTGCGGGCGGGCATGCAAAGGCTATGAAATCCGCATATTCCAACCGGAAAACCCGGACGAGGAGGTTGCTCCCGGCGAAACAGGCGAAATCGGCGGCAAGGGTGCGGTTTTGACGCTTGGCTATTATGACAATCAGGATGCCACCGAACGCTCCTTTAATTCGACCGGCTGGTTCATGAGCGGAGATTTGGGCAGAATTGACGAACATGGATGCTTGCATGTCATGGGTCGGAAAAAGGATTTGATCATTCGCGGCGGCCACAATATTTACCCGTCGCAAATTGAAGAGATTGCCCACCAGCATCCCTTAGTTCTGAAATCGGCTGCATTTCCCATTCCGGACGCCCGTCTGGGAGAAAAGGTTTGTCTTGCAATCGTCGCTCATGCCGGCAAGCTCCTGGAGCCCAGCGACGTGTTGCAGCACTTGCACGAAGCCGGTCTTTCGAAGTATGACATGCCTGAGTATTACCTGCAGATGGACGCTTTTCCGTTGACACCGAGTGGGAAAATTCTCAAACGCGAACTGGTTCAATGGCAACAGGAGGGACGCATCAAGCCTCAACCTGTTCGCTGGAAAGCAGTTTCAGTTCCTAAAAAACAAGGAGTATCGGCATGACTGTGTTGCTGGAGTTTATTGATCACGTTGCGCATATTCGTCTGTCGCGCCCCAAGGCATTGAATGCATTGAGTTTTCAGATACTTGGGGAGCTCAAGGACGTTCTTTCCCAGGTGGTAGCGTCAGAAGCGCGCGCACTTGTCGTGACCGGCGACGGAGACAAAGCATTTTGCGCAGGCGCAGACATTCCGGAATTGGTCGACCGCCCCTTGATGGACGAACTGGAAGGCGCTGAACTGGGGCAGGCTGTGTTCGAAGCCTTGGCACAGCTAAAAATTCCCTCGGTGGCCGTCATTCACGGATATGCATTCGGCGGTGGCCTGGAGCTTGCGCTTGCGTGCAATTTTCGAATTGCCACAGACAATGCACGCATGGGATTGCCGGAGGTCAAACTGGGTTTAATTCCCGGCTATGGCGGAACGCAACGCTTGCCGCGACTGATAGGAGAAGGGCGGGCACTGGAGCTCATCATGTCAGGAAGAACGATCTATGCGGAAGAAGGCGAGCGGATTGGCCTGGTTAACAAAATAGATAACGAGGGCACACCGCTGGAAAAGGGCATCCGATTTCTGCAGCCCATACTTAAGCATAGCCTGTGCGCACTATATTTTGCTCGCGAAGCCGTGCAGCGTGGCATGCAGGCTGACATCACAAATGGCTTGCGGATTGAGCGCGATCTGTCCACGCTGGCTTATCGCAGCGACGATGCTTTGGAAGGACTACGCGCATTTATAGACAAACGTACCCCAAATTTCAAGGATTGTTGAAATATGAAAAAAGAACTGATTTTTGTTACCGGTGCCAGCCGTGGCATTGGTGCGATGATCGCGCTGGCTCTGGCCGAGCGCGGCTTTGAGGTGGGGTGTATTTCGCGATCAGGTGATCTGCCTCACGTAAGTGATATAGCCGACGATATCGCGGCGCGCTGGCATACGGTGGCGTGTGATGTGATGGACGATACCGGGCTGGCTGCAGCCATGGCTGAACTGCGCGGGCGATTGCAGATCCCGGTCGTCGGCCTGGTCAATAACGCCGGCTTGCATACCGAGCAACCCACTATTGATTTACCCATGGACGAATTTCGCCGGCTGATGGATGTCAACGCCGTGTCGGTCTTGCGAACCAGCCAACTGGTTCACCCGTTTCTAGTGGAGAACAACGGTGGGGTGATTGTCAATATAGGTTCGTTCTACGACAAGCTGGGCGTCAAGCGTAATGTCTCCTATTGTGCATCCAAGGCCGCGGTTGGCGCCATTACGCGTTGTCTTGCGGTCGAATGGGCCCGGGATGGGATTCGGGTGATAGATGTAGCGCCAGGCTATATCACCACCGACCTCAATCGCGAAGCGATGGAAAGCGGCCCCTTGCGTGCCTATCTGGAAAAGCGTATTCCCCGCAAGACGCCTGGCGAGGCCAAGGATGTCGCAACACTGGTGGCAACGTTATTTCAAGACGAATTGCAGTTTCTCAGCGGTGAAACCATCTATCTGGATGGTGCGCAGAGTGTGTCGGTATGACGATCCGGCAAAGTGCAGAAAAACTAAAGGAGTTGGCGTGAATATTCTGGAACGCATAGACGCAGGCCTGTCTTGGTCTGAAGAAGAACAAATGTTGCTCGATTCGGTGCACTCGGTCTGTGAAACCGTCATCCAGCCGCATGCGGCAACCTATGACAAAAACAGCGAGTTCCCCTGGGACAATATTCGTGCAATCAACGAACTGGGACTGAACGCGATGTTTATCCCCGAAGAATACGGAGGTATGCTGCTGTCGTATCGCTGTTACCTGGCCTGCGTGCGGGAAATATCCAAGGCGTGCGCCGCCACAGGCATTATCTGGGCGACCAATTTTCACGCTATCAAACCGGTCATTCAATTCGGTTCGGATGCCCTGAAATCAAAGGTCTTGCCGCGCATGGCCGAAGGCGCGCTGGCTGCGCTGGTTATCACTGAGCCATCTGCAGGCTCTGATGCCACGGGAATGAAAACCCAGTTCAGGGAAGACGGCGATCAGATTGTCGTAGATGGCCAGAAGATTTTTATCAGTAATGGCGATGTGGCCGATTTTTACGTTGTGTTCGGCAAATGGGCCGGTGTGGAAAGTGCCAGGGATGCAATCAGTGCCGTGGTGATCGAGAAGGGGACGGCGGGACTTACCGTGACTGGGACCGAACATAAAATGGGCACGCGCGCGTCCGGTACCGCATCGCTTTCATTTGAGGGCGTGCGAATACCTAAAGAAAATCTGCTGGCGCCGGCCGGCCAGGGTTTGTCGGTCCTGCTGACTTCCCTGAACAAGTCGCGTCCCAGTGTTGCCGCTCATGCATTGGGTATCGCACGGGCCGCGTTTGAGGACGCCATTGCCTACATCAACGAACGGCGCCAGTCGAACCGGCGCATTCTTGAATTTCAGGGCGTGCAATTTATGGTGGCCGATCTGGCGGCCGAGCTGGCCGTCTGCGAGCGCTGGCTCTGGCACGTCGGCCAATTGGTTGATGACGGTGCTGATGATATGGGAATCGAAGCCTCGGTACTCAAACTGAAAGCTACTGATCTGGCGATGCGAATTACCACCGATGCGGTCCAGCTGCACGGCGGTTATGGTTATTGCCAGGATTTCCGTGCCGAGAGGCTCATGCGCGATGCCAAGATCACTCAGATCTGGGAAGGTACGAATCAAATTCATCGGCAATTGATTGGCCGCAGTTTTTTGAAAAAGGAAAAGAAATGAGCGAAATCAGGACAGTAGGGGTTGTCGGCAGCGGCACGATGGGAACGGGCATTGCAATTGTGGTTGCTCGCGCCGGATTCAAGACGATCGTGCTCGACACCAGAGAAGATGCGCTCGAACAGGCCCGCCAGCAGGCTGCTGCATTTCTGCAGAAATCCGTTTCCCGTGGAAAATTAAAGGAAGGGCAGGATGTCCAGATTATGCAGCAATGGAAAGGGACGACCAAGCTTGAAGATCTGGCCGAATGTGATCTGGTGATCGAGGCGATTTTTGAAGATCTGAAAGTCAAGCATGATCTGTTTTCCAAACTCGACAAGGTCTGCCCGCCGCACACGATCTTTGCGTCCAACACCTCGACCATTTCCATTACCGAAATCGCTGGTGGCAGTGGCCGGCCGGGCAACGTCGCGGGCATGCATTTTTGCCTGCCGGCGCAACTGATGAAACTGGTGGAAATGTCGCCAGGACTGACAACGTCAGAAGAAACGTTTGACCGGCTGTGGGCATTTTCCGAGGCGCTGGGACAAAAACCTGTCAAGACACGAGATACGCCGGGATTCATTCTCAATTATTTCCTGATTCCATGGCATAACGATGTGATCAATATGATCGATCAGGGCGTGGCCGAACCGGGCGATATCGATCTGGCCGTTAAAACCGCCCTGGGTTATCCACTGGGTCCGCTTGAACTGCTCGATATGGTTGGCATGGACACGCAAAAACTGCTATCGGAAGCCATGTATGGATTGACCAACGAACCGCGTGCTGCATGTCCTTCGCTGGTCAAGCGCATGATCGGGGCGGGCCGGCTTGGGCGCAAAACCGGGGTGGGGTTCCATACCTACCAGAACAACAAGATTTTTGGAGCGTAACACGATGGGCTATCAGATCATCAAAAGTGGCGAAAGCCAATCATTTCCACAAACCCATGCCTTTCTGGAGGCAGCGCAGCAGCAAGGCGAGGGCCTGGTCCTGATCGGCCAGGAGGCAGGCACCGCTTGGCAGGAGAAAGCAGGTCAGGTCGATGGCCTGCCGTTTGTCGCGATTGAACTGGGAACGGAATGTTTGGGCGAGCATATCGGTGAAGACGAAGGGCTATCCAATGTCGTGGGGTTTGCGCGCTTCCGCCTGGGTGATGCGGACCCGACGCCATTGATTGAGTTGGTTAAAAAGCCGTACACCGACGCGGCTGCGCTTGCTGCAGCCCGCCAGGCGTTTGAAGCTGCGGAGTTGACCGTTGCCGTTTGCAATGATTTCCCTGGCCGTATCCTGAACCGCTTGGTGCGCCCGTATTACAACGCCGCGCTGCGTCGCCTTGACGAAGGACTGGCCAGTGCTGCGGATATGGACAAAACCTTATGCCTGGGGCTGGGCTATCCCGAAGGCCCCATTTCTCTGTTGAATCGTACCGGCTTGCAGCATCATTACGTTATTACTCAGGCGCTATATGAAGCATTGGGACAGGAACCCTACGTCCCGGCGCGCCGGGCGCGGGTTGCCTGGGTACAACATAATCGGAGTGCAAATGGTACAGCCACTTGAGGGAATCAGAGTCCTGGATCTGAGCACATTGTTGCCTGGCCCCATGTGCACGCTGATGCTGGCAGAGGCCGGGGCCGATGTCATCAAACTGGAACGTGCAAGCGGCGATGAAATGCGCGGTTATGCGCCCCGTTTCGGCCAGGACAGTGTCAATTTCGTCTTGCTCAATCGCGGCAAGCGGTCAATGTGCATGGATCTGAAAGCAAAGGAAGATCGTGCGCACATCCTGGAGTTGATAAAAGAGGTTGACATCCTGGTCGAGCAGTTCCGGCCTGGCGTCATGCAGCGTCTTGGCCTGGATTACGAAACGTTGTCTGCCATCAATCCCGGACTCATATACTGCTCAATTACAGCTTATGGACAGTACGGACCCAAGGCGTCAAAAGCATCACACGATCTGAATTTTCAGGCCGAGACTGGGATGTTGGCACTGTCGGTGGATGCGCGGGGGACCCCGATCATTCCGCCGACACTGACCGGCGATCTGGCAGCAGGAACGTATCCAGCAATGATCAATATCCTGTTGGCCTTGCGGCAACGCGATATTGACGGAAAAGGGCGGCACCTTGATATTTCCATGACAGATAATCTGTTTACCCTGATGTACTGGGGGCTGGGAAATGGGTGGGCAGAAGCTTCATGGCCACAGCCTGGCAAAGAGTTGGTCACCGGCGGCTCGGTGCGATATGCCATTTATCGAACCGCTGATGATAAATTTCTGTCGGCCGCACCACTGGAAGACAAATTCTGGCAGCGTTTCACCGAGCTTATCGGCTTGCCTGAATTGGTAGAAGAAAAAAGTGACACGGTTGCCCGAAATGAGGTGGCGCGCAGGATTGCCTCGCAGCCAGCTTCGTATTGGGCCGATTGCTTTGAAGGGCAGGATGTCTGCATCTCGGATATTGTCGATCTTGAACAGGCAGTGCAGGATCCGCATTTTCAGGAGCGAAAGCTTTTTGAACGTGAAGTGCTCAACAGGGAAGGACAAAAAATGAAGGCGCTGCCAGTACCGATCTGCCCGCAATTTCGCTCTAACAACACTCAAGTGCCATCGCCCGGTTTGGGGGAACACACGGATCAGGTACTGCAGTCCATATTCAAAGGAAAAAAAATATGAGAGCTGTCGTTATTCATCAATTTGCCGAGCCGGAAGTGTTGGGCGTCGAGCAGATTCCCGAGCCCGTTCCTGCCGAAGGCCAGGTACTGGTTGCGGTGGACTGCGCCGGTGTGAACTATCCAGACACTCTAGTCATCACGGGTAAATATCAAAATTTGCCCGAGCGTCCGTTTGTCCCGGGTAAGGACGCGGCCGGCACGGTGGTGGCGCTCGGCCCTAAAGTTGATGGACTTCGCATTGGCGATCGGGTCATGACGCAGGTCGAATTTGGTGCGTTCGCAGAGCGTGTTGTTACATCCGCCGATAATTGCTACAAACTACCCGATAGTATTTCCTATGCAGAAGCGGCCGCGATGGGCCTTGTTTATCAAACGGCCTATTTCGCGCTGATGGTTCGAGGCCAGTTCCGCGCAGGCGAGATTGTCCTGGTCAATGGCGCCGCAGGCGGGGTCGGCAGCGCGGCCATCCAATTGGTCAAGGCGCTTGGTGGAGTCGCACTGGCCGGCGTTATGAATGAGGACCAGGCGCAATTGGTCCGTGAGTCGGGTGCTGATCATATCATCGATTTGTCAGCGCCCGACTTGCGCGACTCGCTCAGGGATCAAGTTTATCGCTGCACCGATAATCACGGCGCTGATATTGTGCTGGACCCGCTGGGCGACGATATCTTTGACGCCTCAATTCGCGCCATGGCCTGGAGCGGCCGGCTGGTTGTCATTGGCTTTGCCGCCGGACGAATTCCGACGGTAAAGGTCAATTATTTACTGGTCAAGAATATTTCGGTAAGCGGACTTCAGTGGAGCGACTACAGAGAAAGGAATCCGGAACTGGTTCGGGAGGTACAACAGACGCTTTATGGATTGCATGCAGAGGGCCTGCTGCGCCCGACAATCACGGAGGTGGTCCCGCTTGAGCAGCTTGCCAGGCCATTGCGGATTCTTGCGGATGGAAAAGGCAAAGGCAAGTACGTATTGCAGATAGAATAATCAGGAATCAAAAAGGCGCTGTGTCTGTGAAATTACAGCGCTATTGTTGATCCAGCCTTTATGCCGAGAATAAATTGCATTCTCGGCATAATCGTTCTGGATTGTACGTCAGGATTTTTGTACCAAAGGGCAGGTGCTCTCAGATAATGGGCGCCAGGCCTGCGCTGCGGGTATCGTCGATCTTATTTTCAGTAAATCCCAATCGCTCTTGGACTCGGCGGGTTTCTTTACCTCGGCAAGATACATGTCGTAGACCATTCGGCCGTCGGCGCGTATTTTGCCATTCTGGGTATAAAAGTCGTTAATCGGCGTTTTCTTCATTTGTTCGGCGACGGCCAGCGCATCGTCGTTGCCCACCGCCTTGACGGCGTTCAAGTATTGCATCGTGGCAGAATACATGCCGGCCTGCACCATTGATGGCATGGCTTTCTGTTTCTCGTAGAATTTTTTGGAAAATGCACGGGTTTCATCGTTCCTGTCCCAATAGAATCCCGTGGTAAACAACAGTCCCTGAGCGGCTTCCAGGCCCATGCCTTTCACATCATTCAGAAAGACGAGGAGGGTGGCAAGTTGCTGTCCGGCCTGCGTGACACCGAACTCGTTTGCCTGCCGTACCGAGGTTTGGGTGTCCCGGCCCGCGTTGGCCAGGCCGACGACCTTGGCGCCGGAGCTTTGCGCACGCAACAGATAGGAAGAAAAATCGGTTGTATTCAATGGTGCGCGCACCGATCCCAGTATTTTTCCGCCATTGTCTTGTACTACCTTGCTGGTGTCGCGTTCCAGCGAATGGCCGAATGCGTAATCGGCTGTGATGAAATACCAGGAATCACCGCCCATTTTTGTGACTGCGGCGCCGGTTCCCTTCGCTAGCGCATAGGTATCATACACGTAGTGAATGCCGTAAGGCGAACAGTTTTCATTGGTCAAGGTGGAAGAGGCCGATCCGGCGAATATCGTCAGTTTCTTCTTTTCAACCCCCAGTTTTTGCAACGCCAATGCCGAGGCCGAATCGGTCGATTCGATGATCATGTTCACGCCGTCCTGGTCATACCACTCACGTGCACGTGCAGACGTCACATCGACCCGGCTTTGGTAGTCAGCAGATAACAGCTCAATCTTGCGGCCCAGCACCTGTCCACCGAAATCGTCGATAGCCATTTGCACCGCCTTTATACCACCAGGGCCGCCATGGGCGGAATAGACGCCGCCCATATCGACAATGGCGCCGATGCGCAGCGGTTGCGCAGTCCGGGCTTGCGTCGTCAACGTCCATGAGCTAGAGGCGATAGAGAGTGCTGCCAGAGCAATTGTTTTTTTACGGTTCATTCGTTGTCTCCTGATATTGTTATTTATTTGATCCGATGGGTGGTCGTCTTAGAATGGACAGTCCGGATCAAACGCAGGGCTGCGTTTTTCAAGAAATGCGTCAATCCCTTCCTTTCCTTCCGGGCCGGCAAACCCGGTGAATTCGAATGCCAGGGATGCATCAAAAATAGGCTGAGCCTGCTTGATCCAGTGATTGAGCATCATCTTTGTCCAGCGCTGGGCAGCCGGGGCGCCTTGAGCTAGACGATTGGCGATCTCGAGCGCACGCGATTGCACCTCTTCGTCAGGAACGGCCAGAGAAACCAGATTCATGCGTTCGGCTTCCTCGCCGGTAAAGTTCTCGGCCGTGAGAAGATAGTATTTAGCCTTGGCCATACCGCACAGGATGGGCCAGATGATTGCGGCGTGATCGCCCGCAGCGACGCCGATCTTCAGATGCCCATCTGAAAATTTCGCATCATTGGCAACGACTGACACGTCTGCAAGCAGCACTGTGGCCAGACCTGCACCCACTGCCCAACCGCGTGCTGCGGTGACAATCGGCTTGCGACAGTCGAGCATGTTCGTGACCAGATCGCGGGATTCTTTCATTGCGCGCATTCTAAGTGCATAGTCATCGCAGACTTGACGCTCATGCTTCAGATCTCCGCCCGCAGAGAACGTTTTCTCGTGGCCAGTAAAAATGATCACATTGACCGAATCGTCGGCATCCACATCGCGCCAGATTTCCGATACTTCCCGATGCATGATGGCGTCCATTGCGCCCATTTTCAGCGGCGACCGCATCGTTATCCGCAGCACTTTCGGACTGGGACGGTCAAATGCAAGTCTTTCGTATTTTGAATAACGGTCTGTCATGGTATTTTTCCTTTTTTTGATAACCAGCGCGAAGGCTGGTTGATAGCGAATAGAGTATGGAATTACTACATGTATACGCAATTTCCGTGCCAATAGCCGGAGCAGGGTTAAAACCGGCAGTTAGCTGTGAAAAGCGAAGCTGAACCAGCATTCGCTAAGCGTGCACCTGTCCGAGGAAAACACAGAACGTTTTCTGTGTGTACATAAAGTGTCCACTCCGTGCGCTAAAAACGCGAACCAAGTCGACGAATTCTGCATTAGCCCTGGCATTCTGGTTTGGCATGAATATTGCGTAAAGATCATTTATTCGATCAGTGTTGGCGAGGTGATGAAAAGATGCAATCACAAGCTTCCTGGCAAATCCATGTTCTCGAGATGCGGTCGCACGCAACGCAGAAATACCGCGTGATTTTTGCTTGATCTGAACAAGTATTTGGTGGGACTTTTGGATTGGCGCTGCCAAAGGCGTTCAAAACGAATGGGAAAGACTAATCCTGCTGGGAGCTTAGCGGGCACTTTATTGACGATTCAATAGTAACGGAGAAACGTAATCATGATGGACAAAGAAATTGGGATGTATTGGGAGGATTTTGAAATGGGGATGACCATAAAAACCCCGGCTCGAACCATTACTTCAACCGATATCGTGAATTTCGCCTGCCTTTCCGGCGATTTTAATGAGGTTCACACAAATTGGGAATATTGCAAGACAACGCCTTTTGGCGAGCCGATCGCGCATGGTCCGTTGGTTTATGCCGTAATGGGTGGCCTGCAATATGCGAGCGGTGTGAATCGAGGAACCCTGTTGGCGTTATTACAGGTAGATAAGTGGCGCATGCTGTCTCCCGTAAAACATGGCGATACGCTACATGCCGAGGCAACTGTGATCGAGACCAAGCCTTCCTCCAAACTTGACCGAGGCGTGGTAAAGATGCATCGAAAATTTATCCGACAGGATGGCGAAGTAGTACAGGAAATGGACGTTTCTATTTTGTACCGTAGAAAGCCTCAGGACAATGGTTGATTCAATTGCAGTACAGCCATACATCCACAATCAAGAAATGAATTACCAGGAGAAACAATTGAATATCTCTCTTCCCAAACCTGTCTCAAACGCCGACTCCCGAACATATTGGGACGGTGCACGGGAGCGAAAATTGCTTATACGGCGCTGCAACAGCTGCGGAGTGTTGCATTTTATGCCGCGTTTTATATGTCCCAGTTGCTGGTCTGAAGACCTTGAGTGGATTGAGAGCAAGGGCGCCGGCGCTGTCTATAGCTTTACAGTCATTCATCGCGCTCCGACCCCAGTGTTTGCGCAACATACTCCTTATGTGACGGCGATGATCGAACTGGATGAAGGGCCACGGATCGTGGCAAATATTCTTGGTGATAACGCGCTGTCTGTAAAAATCGGCAATCGTGTGTCTGTGACTTTCGAAGATCGTGGAGATGGAGATCTCATCCCCCAGTTCGAACGTGTAACCAACTGACAGGTGACTATGATGAAACAGGCATCCCTGAAAAATAAAGTGGCCATCGTTGGCGTCGGTGAATCGGATATCGGGCGCGTTCCTCATATGACCGGACTGGGTCTGAATGCGCAGGCCGCCAAACGGGCGCTGGATGACGCCGGAATGAATGTTTCGGATATTGACGGCGTACTGACAGCCTATTCTTTCACCGAACCTTATTTCATGCTCGGCTCGGTTATTTGTGAATACCTCGGTCTTAAGCCTCGTTACAACGCATCCATGGTAGTGGGCGGTGCCAGTCCGGCTGCCATGTTAAAGCATGCGGCAGAAGCGATTGTGGCAGGACAAGCGGAAACGATACTGGTTTGCGCTGGCGAGAATAGGGCAACAGGGGTAACACGGGATGCGGCCGTGGCTGCACTTGCCGTCGTCGGCCATCCTTATTTTGAGCAGCCGTACGGTACATCGATCCCCGGCTTTTATGCCATGATCGCGAATCGTCACATGCATGTATACGGTACAACTCGTGAACAGATGGCTCAGGTGGCAGTACAAACCCGCAAGCATGCATTGCTGCACCCGAACGCCCACATGAAAACTGCGTTGACCCAGGAACAGGTGCTGAATGCCAAACCCATTGCCGACCCCTTGGGCATGTTCGATTGCTGTCTCATCTCGGACGCTGGCGGCGCATTCATTGTCACCTCCGCAGAGCGTGCACGGGATCTAAAATCCAGTCCTGTGTACCTTCAAGGGATTGGTGAATATCATACGCATGAACATCTATTATGCGCACCAAGCCTGTCCGAGTTTGGCGTAACCGAATCTGGCCGTATTGCATATGAAATGGCAGGTCTGGGTCCCAAGGATATTGACGTCGCAGAACTCTACGACTGTTTCACCATTGTCCCAATCATTGAGCTTGAAGAGCTTGGATTTTGCGAACGTGGAGAGGGAGGAGCGTTCTTTGCAGAAGGTCATGCTGCCATTGGGGGAACACTCCCGGTAAATACCCACGGTGGCATGCTTTCCCATGCGCATGCGGGTGCAGCGGGTGGCTTGTTCGGCATTTTAGAGGCGGTCAGACAGCTGCGTGGCGGCCTTGGCGAGCGCCAGGTCCAGGGCGCTGAAGTTGCGATTGTACATAATGAGGGCGGGGTGCTTTCATCACATTGCACTGCCATTCTTTCGTCAATGAAGGGTTGACACCGATACTCACAGACAGCCATATAAGCCGATTCTTATATGGCTATATTTTTAATAACCAATGCAATAACTATAAAATACGGAGATGAAAATGGAGACAATTGCCGGAAAGCTCAAGGCAATCACCGAAGATAGAATTAAAAAAATAAGAATACACACAGTATTGGGTCAGACGCTTGCTACACTCCTTCTAATCGTAGCGGCCACTAGCTCCGTCCCCGCTTCTGAGTCATTTCCTTCCAAGCCTATCCGTATTGTGGTGCCGTCAGGAGCGGGCGGGGCATTGGATATCATCACACGTATTGTTGCAGATAAGATGGGCGAAAAACTGAAGCAGACAGTAATCGTGGAAAATCGTAATGGCGCTGAAGCGCAAATTGGAACCCGCTACGTAAAAAATGCCCGCGCCGATGGATACACAATACTGGCGCAAGCTGAGGGGTTCACCGCAACACCATTGCTGCGACCGGGTGCGGGATACGAACCAATTAAGGATTTCACGGGTATTGGCATGATGCTGCGAGCCCCGCAACTGATGTACGTCGGTTCCGGCGAGCCGGCTCAGACAGTCAGGCAATTCATTGAACGCGCAAAAACAAGCCCTGGCCAGTTGACATACGCTCATGCAGGTCTGGGGACACCAATGCATCTTAGTGGGGCTCAGTTTATACACAAAACTGGAATCGATGTCGTGGCAGTTCCCTATAACGGATCTGCGCTATCTTACCCGGACGTTTCAAGCGGGCGGGTTAATACTATTTTTGCGGGCTACAGCGGAGGAATCTCGTATTTAAAGCTAGGGAAAATGAGACCGTTGGGAGTGACTGGCGAAAAAAGAATGCCAGCACTGCCCGACGTTCCTACTCTTAAGGAGCAGGGCATTGATTTCACCTATTACTATTGGCTTGGCTTGGTTGCGCCAGCTGGTACGCCTGACGACGCTATCCAGAAGCTTTACGAAGGATTGAAATATGCGGTCGCCAGTAAAGAGATGAAAAAGCGTTATGAGGTCGAAGGAGCGGAAAATCTTGAGCTTTCACCCGATCAGTTCAATACATATTTAAAAAATGAGGCGGCTGAGAACGTAAAGTTAATACAGACTGTAAAGGAAAATCAAAAATGAGCAATAAAATCAGACGCAAAAACTATATGCTGATTCATGGTGCTTATCATGGCGCCTGGTGTTGGAGAAATGTTACTCCCACATTTCGAAAACTGGGACATACTGTTTATACCCCGACACTCACCGGACTCGGTGAGCGCGCACATCTTTTGACAAGCCAGACTTCACTCGAAACATTTATTGAGGACATTGCGCAAGTCTTCAAGTATGAAGATCTTAACGACGTTATATTGGTTGGGCACAGTTTTGCGGGTTCTGTGTTGTCCGCAATAGCAGACCGATTACCAGATCGACTGCGTCATCTGGTCTATCTGGATGCATTGATTCTGAATTCCGGAGAATCGTCTGCAGACCGATCACCAGATCGCATTGAAGTATATCGTCAACAAGCGCTTGCATCAGGCGACGGGCTTAGTATCCCTCCGGCATCACCCGAACATTACGGGATCGCGGATCCTGAGCAGGTAGAATGGTATGAATCAAAGCTTACCCCCCACCCGCTACAGACCTATTACGATAAGTTGTATTTGAAAAATCCCTTGGGTAACGGTATTCCCGCGACATATATTGCATGTTCGAAACCATACTTTGCTTCAACTGAAAAGTCACGTGAAATCGCCCAACACATGCAAGGCTGGGATTATCTTGAGATTCCAACTGCCCATAACGCAATGAGTCTCATGCCAGAGGAACTAACGAAGTTGCTGCTCTCAATAGACTAGATACGAAATATACAGATGCGGCTCTACCGTAAGGTAGAGTCAGCCGCTTCGCTTCTTTTGGGATTAGGTTTTTCGCATATCCATTTGGTCAAGGAGTTTACCCCAGCGCTCATAATCCTTTGACACTATCGCTGGGAATGTATAGGGTTCGACAATTGGGGCAACGTCCATTTCACCGCGACGAAATTGTGATATGACCTCTTCTCGGGCGGCAACTCTAATCAGCGCTGCGTTGATTTTCTCGATGATTGACGCAGGCGTTTTGCCTGGCGCAAAAATTCCTTGCCAATTTGCAACTTCAAAGCCAGGTATATCTTCATTGAGCGTAGGTACGTCGGGATACGAGCTAAGACGCTTTTTCGTGGTCACTGCTGCGAGTATCAATCGTTTGTCCTGTAAAAATGGAGCGACCGGCGCGAGGTCTGCGAAGCATCCATCTATCTGGCCAGCTACGGCGTCGATAATGGAAGGACCGGCGCCTCGATAAGGGACATGTAGAAAATTTGCGCCAGTGGCCTTAACCACTGACTCAATAATTAAATGCATGAGGGAACCATTACCGGAAGATCCCAACGTCACCTGTCTGGTTTTTGAAAGATCAATTAGGTCTTTCAGGTTACTAATGTGAAGCTTAGGATTGACTGCCAATGCTACCGCAGATACGCCTACTGTATTGATTGCAATGAGATCTGTCAAAGGGTTAAAGGGTGACGGCGACATAGTCTGGGGCGCCACGACAGTGGCTGTCGCAGTAGCGTACAACAGTGTTGTTCCGTCAGGCTCGGATTTAACGACATCGGCAGCATTGATAGTACCTGAGGCGCCTCCCTTGTTCATAACGATAACATTGACACCCAGTTCTTGGGCTAGCGCATTCGACACAATTCGTGCCCCGAAATCCAGTGATCCTCCGGGTGGAGCGCTAACCATCAGCCGAATTGTCTTGCCTGAATTGGGCTGAGCCAAAGCAGAGCCACTGAGAAGTTGACTGCCTGCCAGAATTAATAGATTCCTGCGCGAAATGGTGAAGCCTTGCTTCTCACTTGTTCCGGGATCATCAAGTGGTTGGGATTTTAATGGTTGCATGTTGTCTCCAGATTATGTCGATTTTTTAAATTGGCGGATCCCGAGTATCAATAAGGGAGCTCACATATTTAAAGCAAAAAGTATGCCGCCAAAGAGTATCCCTATAATGTCCGGCAGGACGCATATCATGAATCCCAGCTTACTGTCTAGTAAGCGGACATTAAATGTACTTGGTCACAACATATGTGTGTTCACTAATTGCTGCGGCAACATCGGTTTTGCTATGAATGCGTTTTTAAAATCGCTGGCATAGTCTTTGCTTAAGACAGGAGACGATAACGACCAAAGTAATTTCCAAAGGAGCAAAGATATGACAACACCCCCCACCTCAACATCCGATTCCGCCCGAGTTTATGAGGCTGTGCCGCAGCTTTCCCGTATTCGAAAAGACGTACTGCTCGGTGACGTATGGAAGCAGCCCGAACTTGCCTACCGTGATCGCATTCTTGTCACCTTAGGCGTGCTCGCCGCCGGCGGCAAACTCGACGAATTGAAGGTGTGGATGCGTCGCGGCCTGGAGAATGGAATTAGTGTTGACGAACTGCGCGGGGTCGTTATGCAGGTGACGTTCTACGCCGGGTGGCCAGCAGGGCTGTGTGCAGGGAAAGCGGGCCTGGATCTGTTCGAAAACGAAAAATAATAGGAGTTTGGCTATGAACGTTGGGTATATTGGGCTGGGTGCCATGGGTGGCGCACTGGCGAAACATCTTATCGATTCTCATCAATTGACGGTCTGGGATATCAATAGCGAGGCAACAGCAGTTTTCAAAAAGCTGGGCGCGTCCGTGGCCGGCTCCGCCGCCGAACTGGCACAAAGCTGTGACATCATACTGCTTTGTATGCCACGCACTTCAGATGTAAATAACGTGGTATTCGGGCCGGACGGACTCGCAGAGAGCTTGAGCGCAGGCAAGCTTATTATCGATCAAACCAGTGGGCTTCCAGAGGAAACCAGTAAAATTTCTGACCGATTGGCAAAGCGGGGGATCGCCATGGTCGACGCACCGGTTTCCGGCGGTGTGGCCGGTGCCGAAGGCGGTACGATCACGATTATGGTCTCGGGGCCAGACGCGGGATATCAACGCGCAAAACCAGTGCTCGATGCCATTAGTTCAAAAGTGATTCGCTGCGGTAGCAATGTGGGTGACGCCCAGGCGATGAAGCTCATCAATAATATGTTGAGCGCAGGCCTGCGCGTGGCGACGCTCGAGATTGTGGCGATGGGGAAAAAGATGGGCTTATCACTTGCCTCGATGACAGATGTCATAAACATGGGGTCAGGGCGCAACCGGACGTCGAAAGTCATGCTCAGTGCGCTGGTCAATGGGACTGCCGCCAAATCCAATTTCGCGATGGCGCTCATGCTAAAGGATTTGAATCAGGCTATACAGTTGGGCGTCGCCTGCAAGGTACCTACAACGATTACGCGAATTGCCCGTGGATTATTGCAGATAGGCGTGAGTACCCTGGGCGAAAAAGCACAACTGGACCAATTGCTCGGGGTTATCGAGTCGATGGCTGGTACGACAATTATCGACTCGCCAAATGGGCATGACAAAGCGCCCGCTATTATCGAGAACACACTGCCCCAGAAGGCACTGCGCATTGGATATGTCGGACTGGGCACAATGGGTGGTGCGCTTGCACGTCGATTGTTGCTGTCGCAATCCATCTCAGTATATGACACACAGGCGCAGAATGTACTCGCGCTACAAGCGGATGGTGCAGTCGCCGCAGCAGATCTTCCCACGCTTGCACGCAACTGCGATGTGATCTTTATTTGCGTCCCTACCTCGGCCATCGTGCGGGATGTCATATTTGGGGAAAGCGGTCTTGCACAAGGCCTTGAGCCGGGCAAGATTATTGTTGACCAAACAACAGGTGACCCGTCACAGACCCGCAGTATTGCCCAGGATCTTGAGAAAATAGGGGTGACCCTGGTTGACGCACCCGTGTCTGGCGGGCCGCGCGGTGCTGTTGCCGGCACGATCGCCATTATGTGTGGAGGAGAACAAGCCTCTTACGATACGGTACAGCCAATTCTTGAACAAATCAGTCCAAACCTGGTTTATTGCGGTCCTATAGGAAATGGCCACTCAGCCAAACTGATCAACAACGCAGTGGCGGCATGCAATCGCCTTCTCACTTATGAGGCCGCCTCTATCGCCGTGCGGTATGGCTTGAAGCTCTCTGATGTTGCGTCCATTGTCAATAGCAGCACGGGATGGAATGGTCACTCCGAACGCGTCCTGCCGGCACTTTCTGAAGGTAAGAAGACTGCTGATTTTCAACTGCAGCTTATGGTTAAAGACTTGAATCTGGCCGGCAGAATGGCCATGGATAGTGGCGCTCCTATGCTTATTGCAAGCGTCGTAACCAGCCTATACGAAAATGGTGCCAATTCATTAGGTGGAACAGCAAATCTGGACGCTATGGCCAGATTATTCGAGAGCATGGGCGATTTCAGCTTTGCCGGCGCATAAGTTATCCTGGCCAGTTATGTCATGTTGGACGCAGCAGAACTGTGAACAAGGAAAAGAGGGGACGAGATGAGTTCAAAAGAATCTTTATTTGCGGCCACCCGGGCCCCTGACCATGCCTGGCTTTGCCGGGCACAGTCAGAGCCGGCAATCGAGCCAGACCTTCCTATTGTTGATTCTCATATGCATTTGTGGGATCACAAAACCGGTTACCGATATTTTATACAAGAGTTTGCTGAAGACGCCGAAAGGTCAAACCACAAAATTGAAGCAACGATTTTCATTGAATGTCATTCGATGTACCGCTCCACTGGACCTGAGCATCTCAAATGCATCGGGGAAACTGAGTTTGCGGTGGGGATGGCAGCCCAGGCGAATAGTGAGAAATATACCGGCTGTCGTGTAGCACAAGCGATTGTCGGATATGCAGATCTGACATTGGGTAGTTTGACTCGTGAAACACTTGACGCGCACGTTGAGGCTGCAAATGGACGTTTTCGAGGCGTTCGCCAACGCGCAAAATGGGATGAGGATCCCGCCGTTCGAGGAGCCGTGCATGCAGGGCGTTCGGATCTATTCACGGACACGAGATTTCGCCAAGGGCTTGATCTGCTTACCTCAATGGGGCTTTCATTTGAAGCCAGTGTATTTCATCCGCAATTGAAAGAGGTCGTTGTTCTTGCCCGTGCACATCCAGATGCACGTATTGTTTTAATTCATTGCGGCAGCCCGGTCGGGCATTCCTCATACAGTGATCGCCAAAAGGAAGTCTATTCCGTCTGGATGGAGGGTATGAAGGCGCTGGCAGCATGCCCTAACGTTTCCATCAAGCTTGGCGGTCTGCTTATGTGTCTTGGAAGTTTCGATTTTACGACAGCAAACGCGCCGCCTACGTCCCGGCAATTGGCCGAACTATGGCGTCCTTACATTGAACCATGCATCGAGCTTTTCGGAGCTGATCGATGCATGGCATCTTCCAACTTTCCCGTGGAAAAGGCGGGTGTTCCCTATGGCACGATGTGGAATATGTTCAAGCGGATCACCGCCGGGTGTTCGACCGATGAGAAAAGATTGATTTTTGGCGACACCGCTCGCCGGTTTTATAAGATAGATTGAATAATTTGGCGAGTTACACATGATGTGTTCGGTATGCTTGGTGCCGTAATTCGATAAAAATGGAGAGAAAATACATGAAACAATTAAATCGCCGGGAATGGCTAAAAAAGGCCGGTACAGGCTGTGCTGGTTTGGCATTGGTGACTTCCCCGCTTATGGGGCTGGCTCAATCTCTCGCATCCGGTCCAATCCGAGTGCTGGTTGGCATGGGGGCAGGCGGAGCCACAGACTCCATTGCGCGACTGTATGCACAAAAACTTCTAGAACAATTGGGCTCGCCTGTTGTCATCGAGAATAAGCCAGGGGCCTTTCAGATGCAGGCCATCAATTCAGTCAAGGATGCTGCCCCGAATGGACGCATGTTGTATATGGGTACCGGCAGCTCGCTGTCGCTATTCCCGGCCATCCGCAAGGATGTGTCCTATGATCCGATGAAAGACTTCTCGTTCATCGGCTTAACCGGAATTTCCTCTGCTGTAATCACGATCAATGCCGAGCTTCCCGTTAAAACGTTACAGGAACTTATTGACTATTCAGCGCAGAATCCTGGACAGATTAATTACGGTTCAGCGGGAGTCGGTTCGGCAAACCATATAAAGACCGAATATCTTAAACTGGTGTCCGGTTTGAAAGCTGAACACATTCCATATAAATCGGATACCGATATTCTCATACAGGTGGCTGCAGGCACGGTACATTTGTCCATTACAACCATACAGTCTGCAATGCCGTTCATTAAAGATGGCAGAGTTCGTGCCATCGCGGTGACAGCACCCAAAGAATTGTCATATCTTCCAGGTGTGCCGGGAACAGAGGAAGTTGCTATAAAGGGCCTCGAAGCCATTGAACCGTACAGCTATTTTGGCCTGGTGGGTCCAAAAAATATGCCGGAAAAACTGATCGGGGAGCTCAACAGCACAATAAACAAAGTGTCCTCGATGCCCGATGTGCAGAACCGGATGCGCGATACATTCTATACCGAGCCTTTTATAGGAACGCCAGATGATTTCCGAAAAATGAATCAAAGAGAAATCGACCGTGCAAGAGACCTGGGCCAGAAACTCAATCTAAACCTGTAGTCTCTTAATCAAAGACTTGTCGTTCTCCATGCAATGGCATTGCATGTCAGACGATACTTCATATTTACCAGGCAATTACATGACCGATATTTCAATGACAAAACAGCCGCAGTTGTTATCCGCAACAGAAAAGCACCATTTCATCGATGGACACTGGCAAGCATCGCTTTCCGGTGAAACGATTGAGACTTTTAACCCCGCAACAGGCAAAGTTCTTGCTACATTGGCCAGAGGGCGGCGAGAAGATGTGGATCTGGCAGTTAAAGCAGCACGGCAAGCTTTCCAGGGTCCGTGGAGTCGCTTCACTCCGTTTGAAAGATATAGTTTGATGCAGCGCGTGTGTGAAGTGTTGGATAAGAATTTTGAAGAGCTCGCTACGCTGGAGTCGCTTGATATGGGCGCCCCCATTAGCCGCACGCGTGCAATGAAAAATAGCCTGTTCCAAACGATCCAGTACTTTGCAAGCCAGGCCATGAACTGGTCCGGAACAACGATCCCGAACTCTTTGCAGGGTAATTTTACGACATTGACTTTGAAAGCCCCTGTCGGGGTGGTCGGTGGCATCATTCCCTGGAATGCGCCGTTAATCAGTATGTGGTGGATTATGGGTGGCACGCTTGCGACCGGATGTACTGCCGTTATCAAGACAGCAGAAGATGCATCGCTGACAACGCTTCGTACGGCTGAATTGCTTATCGAGGCTGGTGTTCCCCCTGGCGTTATTAATGTGGTCACGGGACTGGGGAGCGAAGCCGGTGCCGTGTTGGCCGAACACATGGATGTTGACCGTATTTCCTTCACGGGGTCCACTGTTACCGGGCGCGAAATCATCAAGGCTTCAGCCGGCAACATGAAACGGATTCAGCTGGAGTTGGGTGGAAAGTCTCCCGATATTATCTTTGCCGATGCAGATCTTGATAAAGCGGTCGCCGGTGCTGCAATGGGTGTGTATAACAATTCTGGGCAGATCTGTTCGGCCGGCACCAGAATATTTGTACAGCGCGGTATACACGACGAGTTTGTTTCCAGGCTGGCTGCCTTTACCAGAACGATTAAAGTCGGTGACCCCGCCGATCCTTCCTCTCAACTGGGTCCGCTAGTTTCAAGCCGACAGCTGGAGCGGGTGATGGAATATGTGTCGATCGGACAAGAAGAGGGTGCCAACTTGGTGGTTGGTGGAAATCGGCTGGAAAAGGAACTCGCTGATGGCTATTTTGTGGAGCCGACAGTATTTAGCAATGTTCACAATGATATGCGCATCGCGCGAGAGGAAATTTTCGGACCTGTCGCCTCTGTTATTCCATTTAACACCGTAGAAGAGGCAATTGATCTGGCCAACGACACTATCTATGGTCTAGGCGGTGCTGTCTGGACCAGCAATGTCGGTACCATGATGGCGGCAATGAACGGTATTCAGGCCGGAAAAATCTGGATCAATTGCTACGGGCTGGCTGACCCGGCCGTCGGTTTCAGTGGGTGCAAGCAGAGCGGATACGGCATGAAAGGCGGTTCGCAGCACATAGACGGATTCCTCTATGAAAAGAGTGTATACATCAACGGTAACTGATATGAGTAATTCTAAAAACAAGTGTCTGAACGATAGTGACTTTGACTTTGTCGTGATTGGTTCCGGTTCGGCCGGAGGTGTTGTAGCCAACCGTCTGAGCGAAAGTGGTAAATACACGGTACTATGTATAGAAGCTGGGACAAAGGGAGCAGGTTACATCTGGACGCGTCCACCGCTGGCTTTACAGTATCTGGTTGATAATCCTGCCGTAGACTGGCGGTATGAATCAGAGCCGGATCCCAGTTACGGAGATCGTTCGCTTGCTGTGCCGCGCGGAAAAATGCTTGGCGGCAGCAGTTCAATCAATGCGATTGTTTATAACCGTGGACAAAGGCTGGACTATGAAACATGGAGTCGGCTCGGTTGCGCGGGGTGGAGCTATCGCGAAGTGCTGCCGTATTTCAAGAAAATTGAAAGTACCAAGCTTGGCACCGATGAGTTCCGGGGCAGAAAGGGACCCATTTCCGTCACGCAAACCCGAAAATTATGCAAATTTTACGATCTTTTCTTTGCATCCTCTAAAGCAGCCGGTATCCCCTACAACGAGGATTATAGCGGGCCCACCCAGGAAGGCGCGGCACTTGCGCAGTTGACCGCCCGTAACGGTGCTCGCCAAAGCACGGCCACGTCCTATCTGCGTCCGGCCCGATCCAGAAAAAACCTGACAATATTGACGGGAACCGAAGCCACGTCACTTATTCTGGAAGGCAAGCGTTGTGTCGGCGTTCGCGTTGCACGCAAGGGTAAAACATACAACATCCGGGCGCAACGCGAAGTGATTGTCTGTGCTGGCACCGCAAATACGCCAAAGTTGCTGGAGCTCTCGGGCATTGGCAACCCGGACATCTTGCGCAAACATGGCATCGATCCCGTTCACGAATTACCAGGTGTTGGCGAGAACCTGCGCGATCATTACGCAGCCCTTTTGAAATGGAAATTCAACAGACCCGGGATCTCTCTGGCCACGAAGGGGCGTGGATGGCGCTTGGGTGTTGAAGTGCTGCGATGGGTGCTTTTTCGCACCGGGATGATTTCACAGGGACATGGTTCTGTGCGCGTCTTTGCCCGTTCAAGCGATCAAGTCAAGGAGCCTGATGTCATGATGGTGGTAAGCCCATATATTGTCGAACTCCAGGCAGGGAAGGGGCGGCGAATGTCAAAGACCGAGGGTTTTTTCATGTATAGCCACGTTCAGCGAACGGAAAGTACCGGTAGCATTCACATCCGTTCGTCCTCGCCAGTTGATGCACCTGTCATCAAATATCGATTCCTGGACACCGAATATGATCGGAACACTGCTATTGCAGCAGTACGACGGGCTCGTGATATTGCTTCCAATGTCCCTTTGCGTGATGTGATCGCTGAAGAGCTGGCTCCTGGAGCCGCTATCGAGTCCGACGCAGAAATTCTTGCGTATATCCGTGATACCGGGCAATCAACCCAGCATATGGTTGGTACTTGCAAAATGGGTAAAGACCCCATGGCAGTCGTTGACGAACGTTTACGGGTTTACGGTATCGCGAACCTTCGAATTGCGGATGCCTCAGTGATGCCTACCATCATTTCGGGCAATACAAGCGTCCCCTGCATGATGATTGGTGAGAAATGTGCAGATATGATTCTTGAAGATAATAAGAGATAGCGACAATGATTCAGATTCACCATTAAATATAGCAGTTCCCGACTCCAACATGTCCTGTGGTCTTTGTGTACAAAAGTTACGCCTCTGCGAGAGTGAGGATCTGGCAACATTCCCCGACGCTGCGGTGTGCACTTAACAGCTGCTTTTCTCTTGGCCTAACTGTACGCAGAAAATACATCACTGTTTCAAGATCAAACATTGCCCATTCTTGACGGCTTATAAATGGGAGGCGCGGTCTGCGAAATCAAATCTCGTTATTCTTACTTGGTGGCTGGTGTAAACATTGAATGTCTGAACGCGTCTGTGAGCAATTCACATTGGCATATTCTTTGCTAATTTGATAAATGGGAGAGCGGGCATAATGCACTCAAACCCACAATAAAATTTCTACGAGCCTTGTAAATGAGGTTCCTTTCATTCAAAATAAAGGAGACAAGAGAATATGATTGCTACACATTTTCGCCAAACCCTTGCTGGACTGGGCGTGGTCCTCGTACTAATTTTTGCCACACCTGCTGGCGCTGCGCCAAATTCTTTTCCGGATAAAACAGTGCGTATTATTGTGCCCGCTGCTGTCGGCGGTGCTGTAGATATAACTACCCGGCTCATTGCTGAAAAAATGAGTAAAAATCTTGGCCAACAAGTGATTGTGGAAAACAGAGCTGGTGCTGATGCCCTTATTGGTACTCGTTACGTCAAAACATCGCGACCTGATGGCTACACGCTTCTTGCGCAAGCAAACGGGTTTATGCTCTTGCCTCATCTCAGGGACGATACAGGCTATAACCCTCTAGGAGACTTTACCGGTATAGGTTGGATGATTCGGTCCCCTATGGTCATGCTGGTACGGACAGGGGAACCGAGCAGTAGCGTCAAAGATTTCATTCAGCGCGCAAAGACAAACAATTTCTCCTTCGCGTCTGGTGGAATTAGCGCACCGCCCCATGTGGCAGCATCGATGTTCCTTCAAAAACAAGGGCTTAAGCTTACGAGTGCGCTATATCGTGGAAATGGAGCTGCACTGCCCGATGTAGTTGCTGGACGCGTGACTATGATCTTCGATGCATATCAGAGCAGTGCACCATATATTCAGTCGCATAGACTAAAAGCCCTAGCTGTCACTTCAGGCAAACGTATAACTCCTTTGCAAGATATTCCCACCTTCAAAGAGCAGGGATTCGACTATGAGTTCACTCTTTGGATCGGCCTGCTGGCGCCCACAGGAACGCCTGCCGACGCTATCCAAAAGTTGTCTGCGTCCTTGAAATTTGCGATGAGCGATCCAGAGCTAAAAAAACGCTTTATTAATGAAGGCTCCGATCTCACTTTCATCACGCCGACTGGTTTCAATGAATATCTGAAAGAGGAAGGGGAGAAAATGACGCATTTAGTGAAGCAGCTGAATCTTCCAAAACAATAGCGAAGCATGCAGATAATTGTGGCATCAGGAAGAAAATCACAAAATGAATAACATAATATTTTTAGAAACTCGTTTGTTGAGCACGGTAACGCATGTCAATACAGCATCAGAGCTTCCGTTCAAGATCAAATTTTAGAATAAGAGGATACTTCTAGTGGCTATGTATAGTTCAAGTATGTCAAGCAAAGATTTCGACTACGTTGTTGTGGGAGCCGGTTCAGCGGGTTGTGTAGTTGCGAGTCGTCTTTCCGAACAGCCCAACTGCAGGGTTCTGCTTCTTGAAGCCGGCCCGCCCGCAGATGATTTCTGGATTCGCACGCCTGCCGGTATGGCTACGTTATTTAATTCTGAGAAATACAACTGGCGATTTCATACAGAGCCTATTCCGACACTAGATAACCGCAAGCTTTACTGGCCACGTGGCAAGACGCTTGGGGGCAGCAGTGCCATTAATGGAATGGTGTATTGTAGGGGTAATCGGGATGATTATGATCTCTGGGCACGTCTTGGCAACTCGGGCTGGAATTGGGATGAAGTTCTCCCTTACTTCAAACGATCTGAGAACAATATGCGAGGGGCATGCGCATATCACGGTGCTGATGGCCCATTGGTTGTGAGCGACCCGGCGGTCAAACATCCCTCGATTCTTGATTTTGTCGAATCAGCACGCCGCCGCGGTATTCCGCAAGTAGACCACTTCACCGGTCTGGAGCGGGAAGGGGCGGGTATTCTCCAAGCGACTATCCGTAATGGTGTACGGCATTCGGCTTTTGATGCATTTATTGCCCCTGTGCGTCAAAGACAAAATTTGATCGTTCGCTCGGGTGTGCATGTTTGTCGTCTTCTTTGCAAAGACAATGAAGTTACTGGTGTGGAAGTAATTGAGAAAGGTAACGTTATCAATTATGAGGCGCGGCGGGAAGTGATATTATGCGCTGGCGCGCTTGCGTCGCCGCAGTTACTAATGCTGTCTGGCATTGGTGATGGTGACGTACTACAACGGCACGGAATTCGAACCGTTATGCATCTCCCAGGCGTGGGTCATAATCTTCAGGATCATTTTACTGCTCGTGTCCAAGCCTTGTGCACACCCGAAAGTTCATACAACTCCGACTTGATCGGTTGGCGCAAGTACATGCAGGGCTTACGGTATGTGCTGACCAAGAGCGGCTATCTGGCGCTATCTTCTTCTCAAGCGGCAGCTTTCGTCAAGAGCAAGCCAGATATTGATTTCGCTGATCTGGAAATCAGCTTCAGACCGATGACTTTCATGTACAACGATACCGGTGTGGTCGAAGTAGATAAGTATCACGCGATAGGTGCTTCAGTTTATCGCGTCAGACCTGCTTCTCGCGGTGAAATTCAATTGCGGTCAGCCGACCCATTACAGGCTCCGGCATTCATACCCAACTATCTTCAAGATGGGGAAGACGTGGAGGCAATGCTTTCGGGAATGCGCATTCTACGCTCCATTCTTAAAAATGATCCCATCGCGTCGCGTATTGTGAAAGAGCTTGTTCCGGGACCATCGGTAACGACAGATGAGCAACTGATCGATTTCATGAGGCGTGAGGGTCACTGTGCATACCATCCTGCAGGATCATGCAAGATGGGTAATGACGCCATGGCTGTCGTTGACGAACGGCTTCGCGTGCGTGGTATCGGCCGTCTGCGCGTGGTAGACGCCTCTATCATGCCGACCGTGACTTCCGGAAATACTAACGCACCCACCATCATGATCGGTGAAAAGGGCGCGGACATGATTCGCAGCGATGCACTTGATCCTTGGGGAGGATAATTCCAAAGTTTACCCGCAGCTTGTCTTTTTTCATCAGCTCGACAATTACATTTATCGCCTTGATCAAAAGAATAGAGTGGCTATGTCTACAGGAGAAGAGATTAACATCTACTGGCAATGCCTTACCGTTCGCGGAAAACTCCCATTCATAGAGGCCGCCGTGAGTTGAAAGTCGAAGGCGGGCATAGAAGCCATAGATAGCAACTATCCCACGTACAACGAAATTGCATCCTATTAAAAAAAACAATGGTGGTGCCACTGTTGAAATCTCTGCAAGCGATCTGGCGGAAATCGCTGATGTGCTTGCTAAAGTTCCAGTCAAAGGTGAACGTTATGATGAAGACCATCAATCGTTAAACCATTCTGGCTGAAGTGTCACATGCATGTCACAACAATAACAGGCAAGGACGAGACATCGTGTAGCATAAGCCACCAAAGAAACACACGCTGCGTTGTCCTATTTTAAGTGGGTATATCCGTTGTGAAATCATGAGCATCTGTTGGCCCTCGTACCTTTAAAACACAGTTGATCTTGTAATTAGCTCGTAGTATCGATACAGCCGCCGATTGCGTCTATCACTACTTTAGCCCGTGATTCGACAGAAACAGAGGCAGAAGTATGTGCGCGATGTCTTCAGCAAAGACATTAGTGAGTGAAACATATACATAAAATTACCAATAGTTGGCGTAGTAGCAAGGACGGAAGTGGCACGAAATTTGCTGATGAAAATGCATGAAACATATTACTGACCGCTTAAATTTGATGAGCATGGAATCCGCAGGTAAGTTGCTGATGTGCGGTAGTGCGGATGTCCGCTTGGCAACTACCAAAAAGAGTACACATTGGTTTGACGCCATTAAAAAGCCGGCGCTTGCCCCATGAAGGTCGGATATATTGGACTAGGAGCAATGGGCAGCACCCTTGCGCATCGTCTGTCTGCGAATCACCAACTTATCGTCTGGGATATAAACCCCTCCGCCATCAGCGCGCTAAAAAATAGTCACGTGTCGGCGGCACAATCGCCAGTGAAGGTTGCTGAACAATGCGATATCATATTTTTGTGTCTTCCTCGCTCGATGGATGTGGCCGAACTAATGTTCGGTTCTGGCGGCATGGCTGCGGCTCTATCGCCCGGCACACTCATCATCGATCACACTAGTGGTTTGCCAGCAGAAACTCGAGAAATTTCTGCTCGCCTGAAAGGCATAGGCGTCGAACTAATCGAGGCGGCTGTCTCCGGTGGTACCAGCGCGGCTCAAGCCGGCACACTCTCGATCATGGTCTGTGGCGCGAGTCAGCGATACCAAAAAGCACTGCCCTTGCTGAACTCAATCAGTTCCAACATATTAGAATGTGGAGACAATGTAGGTGATGCGCAAGCCGTAAAATTACTTAACAATCTTTTAAATGCAGGTTACCGAATTGGCACTCTAGAGGCAGTTGCACTAGGCAGAAAATTGGGTTTCTCCTTAGCAGAAATCACCGAATCGATGAATACCAGTGAGGCACGTAACTCTACTTCACTGTACGTGCTGCGTACCATAGTCAACGAACAGCTTTTTCCCTATCAAGCTACCATCGCTCTAATGCTTAAGGATGTAGATCAGGTAATTCAGCTAAGTATGAAATGCGGTGCACCGGCGGTGCTTGCCATGCTTGTACGAGGACTTCTACATATCGTGGTAAGCACGAGGGGGTTGAATGCACAAGGATCAGAACTCATTCAATTTTTTGAATCCTTGACGGGGGATTGCGTAGTCGACGGAACCGGCCAAGATCGGACTGCGAGCACATTAACTAGCATTTGCAATGCAGTCGCTGCTTGCAACGAACTACTCACTTACGAGATGGCAGCTATTGCAACCAAATATGGTCTGAACCTTGAGGCTGTTTCAACGGTAATTAACAAGAGTTCCGGGTGCAGCGGTACAACCGAACGCATATTACCTGCCTTGACGCAAGGCAGGCTGACCGACGGTACTTTGATCGAGCAAAAGGTTCAAGATCTTAAATTTACTACTCGGCTAGCGTTGGAGTACGGGACACCAATGCTAATGGCCAGTGTCACATATAGCATATTGAATATGGCTTTGCACTCACTGGACGCACATTCAGGCGAAGACGTAGTGGGGCAATGGTACGAATCTATTGCAGGAACGAAGTTTAATAACCTTTGAAAAGTAAAGGGATCGAGAAAATGTTCTATGAATTGCGGGTATACCGCGTTATGCCTGGCCGGATGCCTGATGTCTTGGACCGCTTCGAAAAGGTCGTGTTTCCTCAATGGGAAAAGTACGGCATCCGCGCAGCGGGTTTCTGGACAACTGTAATTGGCGACTGTCACCGTGACTTGCACCAACTTCTCGTGTGGGAGTCGCTCGCCGAACGGGAAAAAAAATTCACGGCCTTTTCTACAGACCCTGAGTTCAGGGAGCAGATGGCTGAAACAGAGAAAAATGGGGTACTTGTGGAGTCAGTAAGTAACTCCATCCTCGCGCCCACACGGTTTTCAGCGATGAACTGATTTAACTTGTTTTGAGATCAAGTTAAATTTTTCAACTTTAAATCTTAATTTTCAGTGCGGATTCAATCGCTTAAATTGAACCGCATTTGACTGCCGAGTGTTTGCAGTGATAGCACTCACTTGAAATTTAACAAATAAGTCAAGGAGACTAAAATGAATAACTTTACCACCAGTGATAACATCAAAATCGCCTATTACATAGATGATGCAACCAAGCCGTGGATCAAGCCAGACACTATTCTTTTGTTACACCCTGCAATGGGGAGTGCCAGACGATATTTTGCATGGATTTCTAAACTTTCTGTGCATTATCGAGTTTTGCGCATGGATATGCGCGGACATGGAGCGTCTGACGTTCCATCGCCTGATAAGGAACTATCCATGGCGAGGCTAATGCGGGATGTAATCGAACTTTTAGATCAAATCGGATGTAAAAGTGTACATGCCGTTGGCACATCAGCAGGAGGATATATTGCACAAAATCTGGCCCTGAATCATCCAGAATATATAAAAAGTCTTATGCTATTCAGCTCCACTCCTGGTCTTCGGAATAGCAAGTGGCCTCAGTGGCTTCCTTATGTTGCAAAGATTGGATTAAGGAAATGGTTGTCCGAAAACCTGGAGGGCAGATTGCCCGTAAAACAACTCGATCCACTGCACATAGAATGGTTTCTTGACGAAGCCGACAAACTAGATTTGGGATTTGGTGGGCGTCTGGTAACGCTCATGAGTAGCTTGGACTGGAGCGATCGACTTCATGAGATCAGCTGCCCCACATTCATTGCGCGCCCTGGTGCCGCAGGAATTGGTAATGAATGTGACTACGATGTGATGCAAGAGCGTATCCCGGGTGTACAGATGGTTGATTATCACGGCCTTCCACATCATCTGACCGATGCTGTGCCGGACCGATGTGTTAGTGACGTATTGGCGTTTCTCCGCTGGCGCTTTGAAGCACCCGACGCATAACTATTCTTTCCAATATCCAACAAAGGAATGAAGTTAATTTTATTTTTATCATCAAGGATGAACATATGTCTGCGTTTCATGACAAGCCACTCAAAAAGAATTCATCAACCATTTTAATAACATGTATCGCGCTTACGTTGGTTATCTTCAGTGGTTTCGGCCCTTTTTCCGTCCATGCACAGGGCTACCCAACAAAACCTATTCGACTTGTCGTCGCCTTTGCGGCAGGCGGAGGAGTTGATAATACCGCACGTATTATTTCTCGACCCTTGGCAGAAGCGCTAAATACAACGGTCGTAGTGGAAAACAAAGCAGGTGCCTCGGGAACGATTGGCACTAGCCATGTTGCCCGCGCGTCGCCTGACGGGTATACGCTCACGTTTGGCGTCGCTGCGGCAATGGTGATAGCACCCCAAATGATGGCAACAAAACCCTACAATACGTTGACCGACTTTTCGCCAGTGAATCTGTTAGGCTATTCTCCCCTTATTATCGCAGTCAATCCAAAGTCGGGAATCAGTAACTTTAAGGACTTCATTGAAAGATCCAAAACCGAGAAGTATTCCTTTGGCTCAGCAGGAGTAGGTTCAGGTACGCATTTAGTCATCGAAATGCTGAATAAAGTGGCCAATAACAATCTTCTTCACGTTCCGTATACCGGTGGTGGTCCAGCGGTTGTAGATGCACTCGCTGGACACATCGCAGGGGTAGTTGCGGATCTCCCCCCGCTGCTTCCCTTATTTAAGACGAAGCAGCTCATGCCACTGGCCATCACTAGTGACAAACGTATTAGCTTTTTACCCGGTACACCTACAGTAAGTGAAGAAATCCCTGGTTTTGAGGTTCGAAGCTGGTTTGGGATTTTTGCGCCTAAAGGAACTCCTTCCGAAATCGTAAGTAAACTAAATAACGCTTTGATAAAAGTAAGCCAACGTGCAGATATTCAAATGCAATTGAAAAATAGCGGAGTCATTCTGGAAACAACGGAATCACCGGAAGCATTTACGCAGTACGTAGCGGGCGAATATACGCGTTGGGGTAATCTTATTAAAGAACGAGGACTGCTGGACGCTAAGTAAATTCTAGTTTCCTAGTGCTTAAACGCAAGTCTTATCTCTGATCGGGAAATGCCCTTACAAAACAAATTTCATGTATTTTATTGGCGAACGGAAGATCCTACGAACTGGTTTTAAAAGAGGAATTATGAGTAAAGTCGTAATAATTACCGGAGCAGCCCGTGGCATTGGTTGTGCAACATCGGAAAGGTTTTTGAAAGAAGGGTATTGCGTTTTTATGACTGACATCGATTCACTAGAGCTATCAAAGGTTGTCGATAATTACGTTACCAGCGGTCTCGATGCACATGCTTTATCGTTGGACATAACCCAAGCAGATGAAATTGATTGCGCCGTACAAAAAATAATCGATAGAAGAGGCCGGATTGATATACTTGTCAATATCGCAGGAGGTAGTGCCGGTTCCCATATGAATATCGAAGACGTTACTGAAGAAGAATACGACAGAATTATGGCATTAAATATTCGGGGCCCTTTTTTTTGTATTAAAGCGGCGATCCCGTATCTAAAGAAAGTCCAGGGCTGTATCGTGAATACGTCCTCGTTGTCGGGACGCATGGGTTCAAAGATCTGGAGTCCTCAATACAGTACAGCAAAAGGAGCGGTTATTAGTCTAACCCGAAATCTTGCAAATCAGTTAGGTCCCGATGGAGTTCGCGTCAATGCAGTGGTTCCTGGATTCATCGATAGCGGCGAACGCGTTTCCAGTATATGGAACAGTCGCGACAATAGCATTATTTTGGACAAAATTGCTTTAGGCCGTCGAGGTTATCCAGACGAAATTGCAGACGCGGTATTTTTCTTGTCGGAAAAGTCGGCAAGGTATATCACTGGCGTAATATTAGACGTGGATGGCGGATACATCAGCGCATAACATGTGACAAAGCTCATTGTTCTAAAAGCTGGTGTATTCTTGGTGCGTTGGGCTAGAAATTTATTTAGTTACTACCGCACTGTAGTGACCCCGCGTATTCTTCTCAACTTTAGCTGCTAACGCAGTTGCTTGAGGGATTCGAAATCCTCTCAAGCGTACTAAATTTGTTGATTACGGCATGTTCCAGGGCACTACTAATAGTAGTGATCTTACCGCCGGCCAGCAGCTCCAGGGTGTGGCATTCGACCCATTGGCGCCAGTCTTGTCCAACCGCCACAGCCAGATCACTTCCAAAATAGGCGAATTGAAGAATTGCTGCTACAGAACTGAACATCCAATAAGTAGAAAGACACGGCCGCTTGCGCGGCCATGCCAATGTGGTCAATCATGGCAGTTCTTATGTATTACTTTGGCTCAACGGTGCGGCTTTCAATATCCAAGAGTGAGTTCAATTGGATTAAATTATGTACATTTTCAATTTCTTCTTTTAATTTGTTGAGACACGCGTCCTGGTTTTTACCACTTGCCATACGCTTATAACACAGCCGTAAAGCGTTCACTGTATCGATGAACGGCGTAGTAGCGTCCACAAATAATTTGTAGCCCAAATTTCCAAACTCTCCTAATGAAAGAATCTCTGCTCCAACGCTCCCAAAGGTCATATGAGGTCCCTCGATCCGCTCGCCTACTGTACGAAGCTCTTTGGGGTCTTTTGTTAGGACAAGAATGAGGTCAGCTCCAGCCTGTTTGTATGCCTCTGCGCGTCTTAGTGCTTCTGACAGACCCGCGGATCGGCATGCATTCGTACGTGCAATTATTAAAAATTTACGATTGCATCGTGTAGCTATTGCCGTTTTTACTTTGGCAACCATCTCGTCGATAGGGATAAGGTGTTCGACGCCGACGTGATGGTGTGCACGCTTTGGCATTAATTGATCTTCAATCTCCATTCCCGCGAAACCTGCTGCTTCTGCCATTCGAGTAGCATGTTTGACGTGCATGGCATCCCCCCAGCCACATTGGGCATCGAGAAGAAGTGGAAGACTGGTTGCTGCACGAATCTCTACGCCTGCGTTTATCATCTGCGTTAGCGAAAGATTCGCCTCGGTGCAAGTTTTCTGATACCCGAGCGTGCCTCCGCCAAGATACATTGCTTTGAAACCCGCTTCTTCCGCCATTAATGCACTTAATGGATCCAAAGTTAATGGGACTATAATTGGCAAATCAGCACATGCAATCTGGTCTGCCAGTGGAACGATATTACTATAATTTGTCATCATGATTTTTGTTTGTCAACGAATGTTGATTCCAAGACTTTTAGTCGTTTTCGCCCACATCTCATAGTCCCTTTTTAGAATTTCAGCCATTTTCTCCGGAGGCCCAGGTGAAACCTCCATTTCGGCGTCTCGCAATGTAGATATCACTTTAGGTTTTTGTAGGATTCTGTTAATTGCATGGTTTATATTTCTGATCGTGTCTGAATCCGTTCCTGCTGGGGCAAACAATCCATTCCAAGAAACAATTTCAAAATCAGGAAGAGTTTCTGATATCGTCGGAATATTAGAAATATGGGAGAGCCGCTCTTTGGAAGTAACGGCAATTAGTTTCAATTTTCCGGATTTAACTAACGGCAAAACGCTCGCGCCGAAATGAATTTGTGTCTCGCCGGCAGCGGTTGCAGAAACTGCTTGTATTCCACCTCGATAGGGAATGTGCGTAATTTTTATTCCTGCCTCCTTGGCAAAATATTTCGCCCCAAGGTGCGGTGAGGTGCCAAACCCTGCACTTGCATAATTAAGCTGACCCGGTTTCGATTTAGCCAATGCGATTAAGTCTTCGATGGTATCCGGCATTGAAGGATGAACGACGACATAAATTGGGTACTGCGTTAATAATGCAACAGGGGAGAAGTCCTTGACAGGATTGTATCGAACCGAGCTAATACTGGGATTTACAGCGAAAGCTAAAGCGGCACAAAGCAGCGTATTTCCATCAGCAAATGCCCTAGCCACAGAGTCGGATGCGATATTCCCACCGGCTCCAGGCTTGTTTTCTACAATATACGCATGGCCGAGTTCCGTTTGCAGATCATTTGCAATAATACGCGCTAAGAGGTCCGTGACTCCTCCCGCGCCATAGCCGACAACAATTCGTCTTGTCCCTCCCGCCTGATTGTCTGCCTTCCCAATGAGTGGGAGCGATGTAACAGAAGATAAAGCTAATAATTGAATCATCACCTTTCGGCGATTTTTTTTGAAATCCATCTCTATGTCTCCTTTAATTATGATTTGGCAGTTAGCAATATTGTTTTTTCGTAAGTGAGTCTTGACCATTAACGAATTTCCCGATGTACTCATACATCGGATTCTCACTTGTGACTTTTGATAGGATGTTTTTAAAGCATTACATTGCTGAAACGCTTCACACGGTTGTTTTCCATTAACCTATTTTGTTAGTGAGTTGCTCTATTTCTGGTCTTTTTCAAGCATGCAAAGGCAAGCCGGCACGTGGCCACTCGACTTTCATCAATTCTCCGCGACCCGATAGCGTAATGTAGGCGTCGCGCAGATCTGGCCCTGCGAAGCAGATATTTGTACAATAGCCTTCCGGCGCTGCGTGAAACTCCAGCCATTCGCCATCGGGCGAAAAAACGCTGATACCTCCTTTGACCAACGTTGCCACGCAGATATTGCCGCTCGCCTCGACTGCGAGCGAATCAAAACGCTGAAAGCCGGGTAAACCGTGAACCAGACGTCCACCATTGGGTGAAGGCCATGACTCGAGGTGCAAAACACCTGGCTCCACTATCGGATATTCCCACAGACGGCTGGTTTCTGTTTCGGAGACATACAGGGTCTTGCCATCGGGTGACAGACCAATACCGTTTGGCGTTAGGACCGGAAAGGCTGCACGGCGAATACCACTGCCATCGCTTCGAGCGTAGTAAAGGGCTCCACGCATCAGACGATCATGGAACGCCTTTCCCATATCCGTAAACCAGAAGCCGCCAGTGTCATCGAACACGATGTCGTTTGGGCCATGCAAGGGAATGCCATCGCAGTGTGAATAAAGCACCTGAACCTGTCCGGTTTCGAGATTGACCCGCTGGATGGAACCGCCGGTATAAGCCGGCGAAGCGGCAACGGGTCGGGTAAAGCCATTTTCGGTATGCCATTCGAAGCCGCCATTATTGCAGACATAGCAGTAACCATCTCGGCCGAGAGCGGCGCCGTTGGGGCCTCCACCAAGGTGGGCAACGCGTTCCTTACGCCGATCGGGATAAATGCGTAACAGACATCCGCTCACGATTTCGACAAGCAATACGCTGCCGTCATCAAGCGCGACGGGACCTTCGGGAAACTGCAGGCCGCTTGCGAGAATCTCGCCTTCGAGTTTCACATATTTCAAAATCGCTCCTTTCACGTCAGGGACAATTGACAGTAGTCATTAGAGTAGAAAGCAATAACCGTGCCTACAACGCCAGGCTATAGGCAGAAGGATTTGTCAGTGTCCACATTCTGCGAGTGAACTGTACTTGTGGCGAACATAGAAGACACTAATATGACTGGAGCGAGAACAACATGCATGAATGGCAAGCACCTTATCCAGATAATGGCAATGCCATCGCGAATTCCGCTGGTCATAATGGCGGTTGCAACGTCGTATGATCATGATAATCAGACCAGGATATCGCAAAGCTCCTTTACGGTTTTACCAAGGTGCAGGACGTTCACTGCGTCAATCAATGCATCGGCGCTCGCCTTGGATTCACCTTATGCCAGACAGTCCATGACTTTTGCACGAATCTGCGGCTCATTCACTCGCTTTCCCGGACTCACGGAAACGACCGCGGTATTAAGTTTTAGCGTACGCCCATCATTCAATGTCATATCAAAAAACACAGGTGTCATACCAAGAAACGACAGGCTGTCGTCGGCGGTAATCGTGATATGGCTCTGGGCGACTTGACCAATTTTATCAACGGTTCAGTCGGGCTCACCGATTTTTTGGGCGATGCGCACAACGATCCGCTGGTGCTGGCGCCAGCTGAAAGATTACGGCCGTTGTGGACGATCAGTTTAATTGGGGTCAAGTTGCCCAAGAGACGACTGGAGGTCCGTGGCGGATGACCGGCGGCTGTTCTCCGGGATTGGTGACAATGTTCCAGGCGAAATTGAATGCCCAATGAGTTGGGAGTATCTGAACACCAGATTTTCTGAAAGTGCTTCGCTCGAGGAGATGAAGCCTTCAGCGGGCGGCTTAACGCGTGCTTATGAAATGGTGCGCAACTTGGAATCAATCGACGATGCGACCGAGATGCTAGGTGTGCTGGAGTAACATAACTTTGTCACTGCCGCGACGGGGGCTGTCAGTCCTGCGATCCAAGAGTACATGTGAGTGCGCCAGCAAGACTTTTTCGCACAAGATAAAACACGGGACGACTGCATTTACGCAAACTCCCTATCCTGCATATAGTCTTTTAGTCGTGGTTTTGTTTTAAAAAGACTGTGGGGTTTAAATGGCTATCAAGATAAATTCAATTATATTTCGCGTCAAAATCTATAAATAAGATAGTGCAATTTATTGAAATTTATAGACAAATATAGATTGTCTATTGAAAGGTTATTGATTTTGATTTAATTTAGATGGCTAGATATTGAATTTAGATTGAAATAGGGTTGAATATGATTTCAGTGAATGATTTCTTAAGAAGTGCTAAGCCGAAGAGCCGCTCAAAGTTGCTGCCGTTCAAAGACGATATTGTCACTCTTAAGGCTGCAAATTTATCTAATCAGAAAATCTGCGAATTTTTAAAACTGAACGGAGTTGAAGTTTCTCACCAACGCGTGGCTGTATTTTTAAAAGAGCAAGGGTTCAATAACAACAAGCAGCACTCTCCCAATAAAGTTGAGCGCAGAATTGATTCTGCTATTAGTGCAAAACAGAACACAGAGTCAGAATACTTGGTTTGCGAAAATTTACAGGTAGAGGCTAACTTTGCAAAGCCTTCTTGGGTACCGGAGCACATTAATATCGACGATCTAAAGTAATCGCAAATCTTTGACCGCTTTATAGTTAGCACTCATTATGATCAAAAATGCTACTAAGGAGGAAAAATTTGCTTCGACAAATGGCGAATCTACATTCACCATGCAGTATCTATCGTCTGATCTGTCATTCTAAATAGACTTCAGATCGGTCTATATAAGTGAACGTTACCGCGCGTGCATAGGGCGATCATGCTATATTTATTACATAATATTAAAAATATGTCGATTAGTAATTCATTCTCCTATGCGATAACAATTAACGGTAACAAATGGAAATCAAAAAACTTCAATCCCAACGCACGTTGATGGCGTATTGTGCTCTTGCAGAGCGACTCGGTAACCCTGGGGTTAATGCTACAGACTCGTTGACACCATTCTTTGCCGACGTTTGTAGACTTTTTTCTGGAAATCTCTTTGATGCTGCAGCGTTTGGCAGTGCTTTCGAAGAGAAATTTGGATTAAAAATCCCACGATTGGCCGCACTTGGTTTTACTGAGCAGTTATTACGGGCTGGTTTACTCGTGAATGTTGCGAGTCAAAATGGAAATCCCATTTATCGCTATGCGAATCAAGATAATGTGGTTGAGGTTGCTTCAGAGATTCCGGTAACTGAAAAAGAGATAAAAGCGGTATTATCCGATTTTTTGCTTTATTGTCATGAGGATAGTAAGTTAAAAGATTTATCGGATAACACTTTGCAGGAGGCATTTCTTAGTCGTTTACTTAATATTGACTCAATGCGCATCCTCGCTCGTCGAGAGAATTCAATATCAACAAAGCGGAGTAGCAATACCCTTACATTGAAAAGAAGCGAAGTCAGAACTGAAGATGTACAAGAGCTACATTTGGATTTTTTGGTATCTCAGTTTATCTTGGATTTGCGCGATAAGAATTCTGCTCGATTTGAGCTTGTTTCAAATATCGCATTTGCAAATATGGCGGCTGAGGCCGTTGCGTTATTTAACAATGATCCCGGAGATTCCAGTACATTGAGCGGTTTGTCGATATACATCGACACGCCTCTAATCTTGGATATGTTAGGTGTTAATTCAGAATATTCGGATTATGGATCAGAACTTTTGGATGTCATTAAGGCAAGCGGAGCACAGGCGATCGTTCTTGAACATTGCATCAATGAAGCTGAAAAGGCCATTCAAGCTCAACTCTCCTATTTAAGATCGGGAGTTAATAAACTATCGCACCAATGGGGAATAGCCGCTAAACCAGATTTGCTATCTGCGTTAGTAGGGAGAGTTGCAGAAAGGGTTCATACCCGTTTAGAAATAGCGGTTGAACGTGATCCCGATCTCAATCTGCATAAAAAACACCAGAGTCTGTTTGGAGATATTGAATCTTCAATGTCCAGTAAGATGGCTCATTGGAAGAATGAAGAAGCGAAAGGTCATGATAAAAAGTCAGTATGGGCGATTTTAGGAATACGAGATACCTCTTCTCCTTGTGTGCGAATATGTGACTCAAGATCAATATTTTTGACAAGAAATACAGCTCTTGTGAATATTGCAAATTCCGCGTGGAGAGAATGGTTAAAAGGCTCCACTAAACATCCTTCAGTGAATATAGATCGTTGGTCGCCCATTGCATTGTCGGATAAGCAGTTCGCTGGTTACATTTGGGCAAGGAGTCCAGGGAAAATGAATGACATCCCCCGCATTAGACTCCTAGCGCATTGTTCAGCCGCCGTTCGTCCTCGATCAGATATAAAAGCTAAAGCCTATAACTTGATCTTGGATCTCCACGGTAAGGCGGAAGCTGATGATATAGCGGCGCTCCTGGAAGATAGAGAGGGAATTCAAGCGCTGATGCGTGTTTCAAAAGGAGATCCTGAAGACGTGACGGCGGAGCGTATTCCTTACATAATGGAACAAATTAAGTTGGCTGCAGGTGAATTCGCAGCTGCAAAAGTTAGAGACGAAGCTAAAGAGGCGTTAGAAAATGAGAGAAACCGTGCTGCAAAGGCAGAAAAAGACTGGCACGCTCAACGCGCTTTAGATCAATCGAAACAGCAGACTGCTACAGCTAAGTGGGCAGCAAGGCTTGCTGCGGAGAAAAAGGGAACTGAACGTCTTGAAGCATTACTCGCTGAGAAGCTCCTGTTCGAGAAAGAACGAAGAAATCAAGGACTCCAATTTGCATTCAAAGAGGCAAAATTGACATACGAGCGTTGGCGTTTCGCCGTTGCTTCATTTGCCACAATTATAGTCTGTGCCGGAACGTACTACTCCTCTGACATAGGATGGGTATATATCCTAATAGTCGGGTTTTCAACATTTTGTGGATTCCAATATATACCTAAAATTGCAGATTTTTTATTGTGTTGGATTGCTAATAAACGACTCATTGAGGTTTTGGAATTGAAAGAGATCGAGGATATTCAGCTGCTGCAGATGCCTGACTATCGTGTTAATCAATGGTGCGAACTAAATCAATCTACCGACGAATCATTAGCTCCCGATTCCTCACTAGACCCAGTGAAGGCCAGCTAAGTAACAGGATATCCAATCTTCGTATGGCTAGTAAACCTAAGTGCTAGAAAACAGGGACTCATTCGATATCCGCAATCAGCTTAGATTGCGGACGAATCAAGCGGTAAATGATAAGGATACTAAAGACGGATTTACTGCTGCCTGATCAAGGCGCTAAGTATTTGGTGGCCATCCCTAGGAAGGGATTGCCAGGACCGGCGTAGACGCAATTCAAAAGGAATGACAAAGCAAACGGAAGGGAAGATTAAGGGGCGGCAAGTGTTATTGCTTAGCATGACAAGATCACTGCGCCACGCATGCAGAACGGTTCAAATATTGTGGATACGGCAATATCAACACATATCTCTACCTGCAGGATGATCAGGCTGTGCAAACAAAATACTTCAGAGAAGTTAAATTGTATCTAAGTTGATTTCCCTTACATACGCAGATATATAAAATCAAGATAATGCAATAGTTATATTTACTTACGTTTTTATTCGAATATAATCTGAAAGCCCCGTAGACAGAATTTTTGCCATGCATCGTGGCACTTGATAATAATGTGAGGACCTATGCTCCTCTCCCATGGCTGATTACGCCAGGCCAATGGTCATACTTTCGCAATTGAGTGTCTACTGGGCCCCTCATCATATGCTTGTACCAACAACGTTAGAATTCTTTCAAAATGCTAGAAGTCGCGCTGATCTAGCTGATTTGCTAGATATCAAGCCCCGTGATCTAACTAATTTATTATATAGATTGAAAGATGGTGAAAAATACACCACATTTACGATTCCAAAGAAAGGCGGCGGCACCAGAGAAATTTCAGCGCCTAATTCTGAATTGAAATCTTTACAAAAAAAACTAGCAGCCAAGCTAGAGGAATGTTTAAGCGACATTCGAATTGCTAATACTCAAATTCAATCATGCTCTCATGGATTTACACATGGAAAAAGCATAATAACTAACGGGAAAGTACATCGCAATAAAAGGTACGTTTTTAATATAGATTTAAAAGATTTTTTCCCAAGTGTCTCAGGCGCGAGGATTAGAGGTTTTTTGATTAATGATAGGAGTTTCAGATTCCATCCGATTGTAGCCACGACCATCGCCCATATTGCATGTCAAAACAACGCGTTACCGCAAGGCAGCCCTTCCTCGCCAGTGTTGTCCAATCTCATTGCCGGCATTTTGGATTTTCGACTACATCAACTTGCTAAATCAAACGGCTGCGCTTATACCAGGTACGTGGATGACATTACCTTTTCTACTAATAAAACCAAGTTTCCTTCTTCATTGGCTTTTAGAGAAGACGAGTCAGGTGATAGATGGACTATCGGGAGAAAGTTAAACACTATCATCGAAAAGACTGGATTCTCTGTGAACGACAAAAAAACTCGGTTGCAATATAAAAACTCTCGTCAAGTTGTCACAGGTTTAGTGGTCAATAAAAGAGTAAACGTCACCTCAGATTATCGGAAACTGATTAGGGCTTATGTGTACTCATTCATTAATCAGGGTAAATTTATAATAAAAACTCAGACAGAAAATGATACTGAGGAGCCTGTCAAAGAAATTGAGGGCACGCGTGCGCAGCTGCATGGAATGCTAGGATTCATTCATTCAGTCGATAGTGTGTATAAGGCGGAAATTAAAGAAAATTATTATAACTATCCGGGCTTAGTGGAAAAAAAAGACGACATCCCAAAAGGACTAGCCACCTATCGTAGATTTCTCCTGTTCACCAGATTTTATGATGGACCCATGCCTTTAATAGTTTGCGAAGGTAAAACTGATGGGGTATACATTAGCAATGCAATTCACATGAGTAAAATTAATTACCCAGAATTGATAAAAAAAGAGAATGAAAAAGACGTTCTGTCATTTCAATTTTTTAAATATGCTCGCTATCATAAAAAGGAAAACCGAGCTTACGTGCCGAGGTATTCCACCGCATCAATACTTGGTGTCGATAGTGGTGGAGCACCAAATCTCAAAAAATTATTCGATACATATTATGCAGAACATTTGAAATTTAAAGTTCGTCTCGGACCGTATCCGGTTATCTTGTTATTGGACTCTGATGAAGAAGGACATAGAGCTTTAAAAGGAATGCTTAAACGATGCGAAAAAACACTGTCAGTTAATCAGCCGTACATACATTTATTCGCTAATTTATATGTGGTACTTATTCCGGGCCAAGGAACTATTGAGAATTTATTTTCTGAATCCGATATTAGAAACTATTTGGCTGGTAAAAAAATTCCACTTCCAAGTGATAAGGATGCTTTATTTGCGAGTTTAATGGAATACAAAAACGACTTTGCTTATGAGCATGTTTCAAAACATTCAGATCGTTTGACTTGGTCAGGTTTTACTACTTTATTGGAAAATATCTCCAAGGTGTTTGAAGACTACCGAGTGCAAAATTCGATTTAGTGTGTTTGATTCTATCCGTGTAGAACGTGTTCTCATCCTGACTATTCGCGCTAGTTTGCTGTATTTATCTGTTATTCCGTCACTACAGGGGAGCTTGCTGGCATCTTAAAGTCGCTACGTGTTCTTATTTCTTTGGGATGCTTATGTTTGAATCATTGAAAATGTAGCAGTGGGGCAGTAGCAGGGTAACGATTAGTAAAATATCGAAAAAATTGCCTTGGGGTAACGAAATATCACGACACACGTTAAAATCACAACCAGTGGAAACACGAGCTGCTAGAGATATTCGCCGATGTAAGGCATTTAAACGGTTCAGCGATATTTGAGCGGGGAGCGATACTTCCCGACTTAGAGAATATCTAGCTTAAAAGGGTCAGGTAGCATGCCAGAACAATTCTACAGTCAACGGCGCTAATTGCTTGAGGGATAAGGTTATCCTTTTCTAATATTAATAATATCTGGAAATTTTGCAAAAAAGTATAAAAATTTTGTACAAAAAAATCAATTACTAGTAAACCGGGGGAGTACAAAATACTTCTACTATTCATATATGAATGAAATTAAGAGCGAGTTGGCAAAATGGGTCAGAGAGGCCCGTGAGTTTGGTAATCTGACTCAAGATCAGTTGGGCGAAATATTGGGTAGAACAAAATCGAATATTTCGTCAATGGAGAAGGCTCGTCATGAGCCAAGTTATACCCAACTACTGCAAATTGCTAAAGCGACCGGTTTTCCCAAACCGCTTCCAGGAATGTCCGAGCCGGTGGCTCTGGCGAACATAATTTCAAAGTATAGCGAGTGGCCGTTCAAGTCGATTTCATATGAGCAATATTTATTGCTTTCTACATCCGATAAGCGAGAGATAGAATCTATTTTAGGTATCAAAGCAGAAAAAAAAGTTTCTCGTAAAAAAATAAAAGCGTAAATTAGTACCGCTGTATTAAAAGATAGCAATGGTGAAGGTGCGTGCATCTGCGATGAGAATAGCGCTTTCTCGTTTTAATTATAGTTGCCTACTGCTGACGGTGTGGAAGTGACATCCGACAATTATGACTTCATTCTCGAAGGTCAAATAAGCGGCTTACTTTAGTATCTGCAATTAATAATTACAAAACAAGTGTGCTTTTTTAGTATCGAAATTATTGACATGTAAAGTATAAAAAAAATATACTTAAGTTATCGAACGGCACATGATTGTCGGAGCCCAGGCGATGCCCTAAGGGGAGCAATTGGGATTGATCTAACGGGAAACCGGAAGATCAAGATGCCTGGAGCCGGGGAGGGAACAGCCAGGCGCAGTATCTTTGAGGGCTTTTTCTTAAAACCTTCAAATATGCTGGAATATTTATATTGCATGGAAACGGAGCGTGGGGTGCGCGAGTATAGGGCTTTTTAGCTCAGTGGTCGCAGTGCACCATGAAAAGGAGTTGTGCATGTACCGAATGAAACGAGGTTTCAACAAAGCCGAAGCGATGGAATACTTGGGTGTCAAAGCTAAGTTCTTCGAACTTCATATGATGCCACTACTTAAAAATAAAGTGGTAAAAGCTGGAATTTCATTAGTGTTTCAGCGAATTGACCTTGATGATGCTTGGGAGCGTTATACACTTACCGTTGACGGTAATCGTGCTGTAGATATCCCGCAAGGAGAAAATACATGGCACGAACGAAACAAACGGGTATCCGCACTGAAAAAGACGGAAGTTACCGAGTTGACGCCAAATACCGAGGGCAGCGCCTTTTTAAACGCGGCTTCTCGCTATACCAAGAGGCCGAGCAATGGCTTATGGAAGCAAAAATCGGTATAAGTCGACTCGATTCTGAGCAGCGCATACCTGTTACTCTGGATCAGGCAGCCGCAAGATATGTGAAAGAGAAGGGAAAGATAGATTCCCCCTCCTTGAAAAATGACATTTCCATGCTCAAGCCAGCGATTGAAGTAATTGGCTCTTTAACCTTAGATGAAATAAATAATGAAACGGTCAAACCGTTTATCGATTTTCGCCTTAAGCAGAGGCTGAAAAAGAAAACGATCAACTATACGCTTGGGCTGATAAGGACGATATGCAATTTGGCTGCTGACGAGTGGAGGTTCGAAAATGGACTTACCTGGCTAGAAAAAGCGCCGAAAATTACATTGCTGGATGAGGATGATAAGAGGCCGCCCAGGCCAATCACTTGGAACGAGCAAGAAAAGTTGTTGAGCCAACTTCCAGATCACCTGCGAAATATGGTCTTGTTTGACCTAAATACGGGTCTCAGAGAAGACGTTGTGTGCTCACTGCGTTGGGATTGGGAGCTTAAAATCAATCTGCACCCAAATTTGCCTGTTTCTGTCTTTGTTATACCTCGAGTTAATGTCAAAGGGCGAAAATCTGAGCGTATTGTTGTATGCAATTCAGTCGCACAATCCATTGTCGAATCACAGCGGGGCCTGCATACGGAAGCTGTTTTTACCTATTGGCGGCCCCGTCAAGGTGAAGACAAAGCAGACCTGGATCATCAGCCAGTGAACTTCATCAACAACACGGCCTGGCAAAAAGGGCTGAAGAGGGCAGGGATCGACGATTTGCATGTCCATGATCTACGGCATACTGTTGGCATGCGGCTTCGTCTGACTGGGGTAGGGGAGCGCACTCAGGATGTAATTTTATGGCACAGCAACAAGTCCATGAACTCGCATTATGCCATTGCTCAGTTGCGTGAGATATATGATGCGCTTGAAGGCATTGCCCGACCTGGGCATGAGGAAGAAACGCTTAATTTGCATGCGATGATTCGCCAAGCTCAGATCAGGGCCGTAGAAAAAGTCACGCAAAAGTCACGCAGCAATAAAAAAGCCGCTTAAAGAATCGCACTCTTTAAACGGCCTAATATATTGATTTCTATAGCTTATTTGTGGTCGGGACAGTAAGATTCGAACTTACGACCCTCTGGTCCCAAACCAGATGCGCTACCAGGCTGCGCTATGCCCCGACGTATTCACTAAATCAGCGAAGAAAAGGATATTAACATAAACTTCGATTTAATGACAAGTGGGGTGTGCCTTAAAATCTACACTTTTACCTGTTTAGCGTCCCTGATTGTGGCGCATTTGCTCCAGTCTGCGGCTGGCGCCTTCCATACCGCGCTGAGTCTGACGATATGAAGAGCGGCTTGGCCTGTCGTTATCTCGCCGGTTATTCCAGTTGCTGCGATCATGATCCCGACGGTCGCGCCAATCATTTCTGTCGCGATGACGCGCAGCATCACGGCGTGCTTCCTGGCGGCGTTCCCAGTCGCGACGGTCGCCGCGCCTGTAATCTACATTACGGTAGCCGCTGCGATAACCACTTCCGTAGTAGCTTGAGCCCCCGCCGTAACTATCATAACGGTCAGAATAACGCCCGTAACCATCGCCAGCGTAACCGACACAGCCGGTAAGGGCGCCCACTGCTATCAAAAAAACGACCAATATTTTTCTCATATCGACCTCCAGATTTGAAATTCTTGTTTGTCTTGCTATACAAAAGCATATATCCCATTTACCCATATGTAAACGAGATACCGTTACGCTGATTATCGTTCTTCTTGTGTGTCCAATGTGTTTCAGAAATACGACAGATGCAAGGTATTCGGCTTAGTTTGTTACAAATTGCCTTGTTTTTATATAAGTCATTGATAAATATAAAGATAATTTGAAATTAATCGAAATGCTTGCCGGCGGAAAAATAGTGTCCATCTAATAGTGTCCATCTAATACCGGGACTGTCCGCGGCGTGTCAGTTATCGCCAGCGTATTAGCCTGCATGTAGTAGTGTACTGGCAGCCGTAAACGGCATGTTTTTCGGTTATGTGTTTTTATGCGGCAGCTGCAAGGCGTGGGTATATGTTAAAGATACTTTGCGCCGACATATCAATTAATGAAACAGGACGTTATAAAGTGGCGCAATGAGTCTCTTATGCCTGCGCTCAAAAGTGTTGCGGGCAGGGCAAGGGTGTCGCATGGATGTCACGAGTAGGTGATGCAATGACTGGTTTGTGAGATTTTTCCGGTGAGTGTGTAGACGTCCGTAAATCAGATGTGCTATATTCTCGTTTCTCCAGTTCACGCACTCGTGGTGAAATAGGTAGACACAAGAGACTTAAAATCTCTCGGGCATTGCGCCCGTGCCGGTTCGATTCCGGCCGAGTGCACCAGAGATGGGTCTCGCATCAACAGGAAGCTTGGCAGAGCGGTTGAATGCACCGGTCTTGAAAACCGGCGAAGGGTTAAACCTTCCGTGAGTTCGAATCTCACAGCTTCCGCCAAAATTCATATGCGCTAGTTGGGCATAGTAAAAATACCCCGTTAATTCACTCATTGAATTGCGGGGTTTTTTATTGGCTTGCGTATGGCCGTGTGTGGGTTTCCTGGGTAATCCATCGCTAAATACGAGCGGCTAGTTGACCTCAATGGATTCACTGGCAAGTCGATTTTTTCCGCTGCTCGCCGGGTAATGGGCGGTGCTGTCGTTAATGACTTAGAATAATACGTTAATAACCAGAAATAATAACCAGCACTGTTAGTCGGGTCATTTGGGTGATGCCGCGGCATTTCGCAGTAAGGTAAGGATCTGGTCCGAAACTCAAATTCCACAGCCGATACGATTGACATGACATCCAGCAACGCGACCATTGAAGACTCTTCTGTAATACTCCCTGAAAGCGTTCAACGAGGGAATATCTGGCGTTTGTCCACGGCGCAGGCGCTGGCGGGCGCCAACTCGGTCGTGGTTTATGCCACCGGGGCCATCGTGGGCGAGAATCTGGCTCCGACGCCGATGCTGGCGACGTTGCCCATTTCCATCTTTGTAGTTGGCATGGCGGCATGCATTCTGCCGGTGGGCAAAATTGCCCAGCGTCATGGTCGGCGTGCTGCCTTTTTGGTGGGAACCGGCGCTGGTGTCTTGACCGGTCTGCTGGCGATGGTTGCTGTGATCCAGGCCTGGTTCTGGCTGTTTTGTCTGGCCACTTTCTTTGGTGGCGGCTATGCCGCGGTGGTCTTGACGTTTCGTTTTGCCGCGGCCGACGGGGTAGAAAAGGCTCGGCGCGCGCGGGCCTTGTCGCTTGTCATGGCTGGTGGGGTGGTAGCTGGAGTCATAGGTCCGCAGTTAGTGACCTGGACCATGGATATGTGGGGTCCTCATAAGTTTGCGGCAACGTTCCTGGTGCAGGCGGTAGTGGCTGTGCTGTCGGCAATGCTGCTGCTGGGCGTGCGCCTGCCGGTGCCTACAGTAACAGAGCGGGCAGGAGGGCGCCCGCTTTCTGTCATTGCATCGCAACCGCGATTCATCGCGGCCGCCATCAGTGGTGCGGTCGCCTATATGTTGATGAATTTTCTGATGACGTCCGCGCCGTTGGCCATGCATATTTGCGGCCACTCACAGGAGTCTGCCAATCTGGGGCTGCAGTGGCACGTCATTGCCATGTACGCGCCCAGTTTCTTTACGGGCAGTCTGATCACGCGCTTTGGTGCGAGTCGTGTGGCGGGCGTGGGTTTATTTCTCACCGGTCTTTCGGCGGCCGTGGGCCTGGGTGGAATTGATGTAGCTCATTTCTGGGCAACGCTGATCCTGCTTGGGCTTGGTTGGAATTTCGGATTTCTGGGGGCCTCGGCGCTGGTGTTGGAATGTCACAGGCCAGAAGAGAAAACCCGCGTGCAGTCACTCAATGATTTTATTGTCTTTGGGCTCATGGCTGCGGGGTCTTTTTCATCGGGCGGACTCCTGAGTGCTTATGGGTGGAATACGGTGTTGTGGGTGTCCTTTATTCCTCTGGTGCTGGCAGTTGTCGCGCTGGCGCTGGCCAGGCGAAAAAGGGCGCCTGTACTTGCTGCTTAGAACGAGGGTTGGTGGTGTGCAGTAATGGCTGTGCCTGCGCAGGTTTACTGACTGTGCGCATTGTCGGGCGTCTGTTGGCTGATCCGGTGCGTGGGACGGGGGTTATGCTAAACTTGCCGCAATCCAAATGTAGGGGCTCCCGAAGTTGCGGGACCCCATCACTATCGCCTTCTATCATTCTTCCAATAAACAGACCCATGTAATTGGCTCTTCCAACAGCAGATCTTTTGCTCGCGCTACTGTATAGCTGAGGCAGCATTGCAAAATGCAGCTTTATGCTGTCGTCTTTTCTTGTATCAATACCCCGGCTTCGCGCCGCTTCACGCAACTCCTTGCCTGCGGGCCAGTGCAATCGACGTGCCCGTGTGTGTGCGCGTGGGTCGTGCATGGCTGATGAGCGTCAGAGGGGGCGTTTAAATTTTTAAAATTATGTTTACAAAAAATACTATTAAACAGGATTGGTTTTCCAATGTCAGGGGCGATTTGCTGGCGGGCCTTGTTGTCGCACTTGCGCTCATTCCCGAAGCCATTGCATTTTCGATCATTGCGGGCGTAGACCCTAAAGTAGGTCTTTATGCCTCTTTCTGTATAGCGGTGGTCATCGCTTTTGCCGGCGGCAGGCCTGGCATGATTTCCGCTGCCACTGGCGCCATGGCGTTGCTGATGGTGACGTTGGTCAAGGAGCATGGCCTGCAATATTTACTGGCTGCGACCTTGCTGACCGGCGTGCTGCAGATATTGGCCGGCGTGCTGCGCCTGGGGGTGTTGATGCGCTTTGTTTCCAGCTCTGTTGTGACCGGCTTTGTCAATGCGCTGGCTATATTGATATTCATGGCTCAGTTGCCTGAGTTGATGAATGTGACATGGGTTGTTTATGCCATGGTTGCGGCGGGTCTGCTGATTATTTACCTGTTTCCTTACATCACCAGGACGATACCGTCGCCGCTGGTTTGCATCCTGGTGTTGACCGCCGTTTCAATGGCGCTGGGTCTGGATATCAGAACGGTTGGCCACATGGGGGAGTTGCCCGATAGTCTGCCGGTTTTCCTGCTGCCGAACGTGCCGCTCAATTGGGAGACGCTGAAGATTATTCTGCCTTACGCTGCGCCAATGGCCGTCGTGGGGCTGCTGGAGTCGTTGATGACGGCCGCGATCGTTGATGGTCTGACCGATACGCCCAGTGATAAGAACCGGGAGTGTGTCGGGCAGGGCGTGGCAAATATCGCCTCTGGTTTTCTTGGGGGTATGGCCGGATGCGCAATGATCGGGCAATCGGTCATCAATGTAAAATCCGGCGGCCGCGGACGCCTGTCCACTCTGACTGCGGGCAGTGTATTGTTGATTCTGATCGTCTTTCTGGGGGCGTGGGTCAAACAGATTCCAATGGCAGCGTTGGTGGCGGTAATGATCATGGTGTCGATCGGCACTTTCAAGTGGTCTTCGCTGCGTGATTTGACCCGTCATCCAAAAAGCTCGAGCATTGTCATGATTGCCACGGTCGTGGTGGTGGTGGCTACGCATGATCTGGCAAAAGGCGTGCTGGTGGGGGTGTTGCTAAGCGGGATATTCTTTGCTCACAAAGTGGGTCAGGTGCTGAGCGTGACTTCATTCAAAACCAGTAGCGAGGCGTCCAGAACCTATCATGTGGCGGGGCAGATATTTTTTGCTTCGGCGCAGTCGTTTATTTCGAAATTTGACTTCAGGGAAGTGATTGATGAGGTTACTATTGATTTGCATTCGGCAAGGTTCTGGGACATTACCGCAATTGGGGCGCTGGATACGGTCATTCTCAAGTTCCGGCGCGAAGGCACGGTGGTCAACATTGAAGGGTTGGACCAGGCCAGTATCACGCTGGTGGATCGCTTCGGCATTCACGACAAGCCGGACGGCACTGGCAAGTTGGCGAACCATTAAAAAAGGGGGGGGGTGCGAATGAAAAAGATTATTGCGTGCATTGATGGCGCCAGGCATACGCTTGCCGTATGTGATTATGCAATCTGGGCATCGCAGCATTTGAATATTCCCATTGATTTTTTACATGTGTTGGACAGGCATCCGGAAAAGGCTTCGATCGTCGATTTGAGCGGAAGCATTGGTTTTGACGCTCATGATATGCTGCTGAGCCAATTGAGCGAGCTCGATGAACAGCGCAGCAAACTGGCTCAGTTGCATGGGAAAAATATTCTGGAGGCGGCCAGAAAGCGAGCGGTGGCGGCAGGACTGACTGCAGTCGAAATGCGCCAGCGACACGGCTCATTGACGCAAAGTCTGCTGGATCTGCAGGGCGAGGCCAGAATGTTTATCCTGGGGCGGCACGAGCAGGCCAGGGGAGCGCATCGCAGCTACTTTGATCACCACGTAGAGAAGATCGTCAGGTCGGTTGATTTGCCCGTGCTGGTTGTTTCAGAGTCGTTTCGTGCGCCTGGGTGTTTCCTGATTGCGTTCGATGGGAGTGATACGGCGCGTAAAATGGTGGAGCGTTTGGCCGGTAGTGCCCTGCTGGCAGATCTGCAGTGCCATGTTCTGTACGTCGGTGAAGGAACGGAACGAGCCACAGAGCATATGGATTGGGCACGCACGGCGTTGAGCGCGATGCAGTTTGAGCCGATTGTGAATACGCTGGGCGGCGAGCCCGAGACGGTGATCGTGGATTATATATTGTCCAATAATATCGATTTGCTGGCGATGGGCGCCTACGGACATTCGCGGATTCGCGAGCTAATTGTTGGAAGTCTGACCACGACGCTATTGAGAACCAGTCCGGCGCCCGTGCTGATCATGCGATAGCGCAGTATGCTCGTGATAGCGCAGTATGCTCGTTGCGGCTGCACGCTATAGGGAGCGCAAGGTTGAGGCTGGCGGGCGTATTTGCCTCTTCCTGGCGCCTGCCTGAGGACGCTATGCTGGGCACATTTCTTTTTTCTGGATCCCTTCCGACAGAAAATAGCCTTTTTTCCATGCGGTATGAATCAGATTCGGGAAAAAATCCTGATCGACTCTGCGGCGCAAACGCGCGATGTGCACGTCAACGGCGTTGGAATTCAAACACGGTGGCTGTTTGTCCAGAACGGCATTCAGTGCTGATTTGGATATGACGATTCCCGGGTTGGCGGCCAGATACAGCAGGATGCGAAACTGGGTAACCGATAGTATGATTTCCACACCGGAGCGTCTCACCTGGCTGCTATGCAGGTCGATTTCCAGATCGGCAACAATCAATTTGTTGCGTCCGTCAAATGCAGTCGATTTCTCCGGCGTTGTTTTCATAAGTTCTGTTGGATACCTGGGCCGGCAAGCGCGCATGTGCATCTGGCAATTATCTGACGCACGTCCTTTTTATTGCCTGTTACGCAACTGCCTGCAATGGCCAGGGGCCATGATTCATAAATTCATGCGGATCAGCGCGTGCTGGTGAAAAAAGCAGCGCATGCTCGAGTGTAATCAACGCCGTCTGCTGTCAGCCCAACACGCGTTGCGCCCTGCAATTGCGTTCTCAAATGTTGCTTTCCTTAAGTGTAGTGCGATTAGGACGAATTCGGGTGCTGGCCTGCATGACACGGCATGTCGGTGCAGGCACGTTAAAGTATGAAGATTATCACGATATTCAGTTATATGTAAGTATGCGTTGGCGTGCGGTATAAGGTGTGGCGTATAGGCCGGGGCTGTTATGCGGCCTGTATAAGACATGTACAGGGCGGGTATAAGCCGTGGCAGTGCTCGTTTATTTCCCTGATTGACCTTGTTGCGAAGGTGCGTGGGGGTTTCAACGTTAAAATCTCATGATTGACAGTCAGGCATGGCATGCGTGCACATGACCTCCATTCTTTTTGCAGGAGAAGACAGATGAAGGCAGTTGAAATTTCCACCCCAGGCGGCCCCGAAGTGTTAAAGCTGGTGGAGCGGGAAAAGCCCGAGTTAAAGAAGGGCGATGTCCTGATTCGCGTGACGGCTGCCGGGATCAACCGACCCGACGTATTTCAGCGCAAAGGCGCCTACCCGCCGCCGCCAGGGGCTTCGGATCTGCCGGGGCTGGAAGTGGCCGGTGAAATCGTCGAAGGCGATCTCGCGGGCACTTCCCTGAAAATCGGCGATCGAGTGTGTGCATTGACACCCGGGGGCGGATACGCCGAGTACTGTGTCGCGCCTGCGGGCAACTGCCTGCCTATTCCTGACGGTTTCAGTGACGTGGAAGCGGCAGCACTGCCAGAGACTTTCTTTACCGTCTGGACCAATGTGTTCGACCGTGGCGCGTTATCCGGCGACGAGACATTGCTGGTTCATGGCGGCGCCAGTGGTATCGGAACCACAGCCATTCAAATAGCCCGGGCACTGGGGCACAAGGTTTTTGTAACGGTAGGAAGCGATGAGCGCGCGGCCGCTGTCGAGGCGCTGGGCGCTAGCAAGGCGATCAATTACAAGACTCAGGACTTTGTTGAGGAAGTCAAAAAGCTGACTGATGGCAAGGGTGTGGATGTGGTGCTGGATATGGTTTCTGGGGAATACATCAATCGTAATATCCAGTGCCTGGCCGACGACGGGCGGATCGTGATAATTGCCCAGTTGGGCGGAAGCAAGGCAACCATCGATACGGCGCAGGTGATGCGACGACGCCTGACCATTACCGGCTCAACCTTGCGGCCGCGTAGTGTCGCGTTCAAAACACAAATCGCCCAGGCGCTGCAGCAAAAGGTATGGCCATTGCTGGCCGCAGGCAAAATCAGGCCTGTCATTCATGCCACCTTTGCTCTGGCGCAGGCCAGTGATGCCCATGCCATGATGGAAAAAGGCGAGAACATCGGGAAAATAGTCCTGACGTTTTAAGTTTCCTTTTAGAAATGAAAAGGTTATAATCTCTGGTTTTGTTAAAATCCCTTTTTACCGAGGAAAATATGAGTGTGCGTCGGCGTCTGGTCATCGGAAACTGGAAAATGAATGGCAGTAAGGCTGAAAACCAGCAGCTGCTTTCAGATCTGGTCAAATTGCAGAATGCCGCTGCGGCCGATCAGGCAGCAGAGCTGGCCGTATGTGCGCCTTTTCCTTACCTGCAGCAAGTGGCAGACATCCTTCAAGGTAGTGCCATCGGTTGGGGTGGTCAGGATGCCAGTGAGCATGCCAAGGGGGCATATACCGGTGAAGTGTCGGTTGCCATGCTTGCTGAGTTCGGTTGTGCCTGGGCAATTGTGGGGCATTCCGAGCGCCGTGCTTATCACGGTGAAAGCAGTGATGTCGTTGCGCGCAAGGCCGCCGCTGCAATTGCCGGCGGTATTACGCCTGTAGTATGCGTTGGTGAAACGCAGGCCGAGCGCGAGGCGGGCAAGACGCTGCAGGTGATCAGCAGCCAGCTTGAACCGGTGCTTGCGCTGGGTGCTGAAGCGGTCAGGAAAATGGTTCTGGCGTACGAGCCGGTATGGGCTATCGGTACGGGGCTTACTGCCTCGCCAGAACAGGCGCAGGAAGTGCATGCACACATTCGCAGCTTACTTGTTCAGGCGGGTGCGCCCGAGCAGCGCGTTTTGTACGGCGGCAGCGTCAAGGCGGCAAATGCGGCAAGCCTGTTTGCCAAGGAAGATATTGATGGCGCGCTGGTAGGCGGCGCCTCGCTGGTTGCAACCGATTTTCAGGGAATTGCCAACGCCTAGCAGCGTAGTCACATTCCTTATACGGAATTTTTTTGGAGTAATACTTAAATGCCATCGTTTATATACCCTTTACTGGCTGTCGTGCAGGTCCTGTCTGCATTGACGGTTATTGCCCTGGTGCTGTTGCAGCAAGGCAAGGGCGCTGATATGGGTTCATCTTTTGGTGGCGGTTCTGCCGGGAGTCTTTTTGGTGCTACCGGTGCGGCAAACTTTTTTTCGCGTGCGACAAAGTGGGTATCCATCCTGTTTTTCGCCTGCACGCTGGGTCTTGCCTATATCGGTAACAATACTGGCCGCAGCGCAGGTCCTGCAACGGGCGGTGGTGTGATGCAGGGCTACGAAACGCCAGCGCCGGCTCCCAATACGCAAGCGCCAGCCACTCAGCCGCAAGCGGATTTGCCTGCGGCCCCTGCACCGGCCGAAGCGCCGGCGGCTCCGTCTTCTGAGGTGCCGGCAGCACCGGCTGCACCTGCGCCGTCAGCAACGCCTGAGCAATCCGGGGCGACGCCGGCTGCACCTGCAACAGGGGGCGCGGCACCTGCCGAAAATACAACACCTGCTGTGCCAGAATCGCAGCAAGACACAAATACTGAGACGAAACAGTAAGCGTTTCTGATTAAATGGTGTTATAATCTTCTGTCTTTGCAGATGCTCACGTGGTGGAATTGGTAGACACGCTATCTTGAGGGGGTAGTGGCGAGAGCTGTGCGAGTTCGAGTCTCGCCGTGAGCACCAACTGTTAAATCTAATCTGTATTCCGTAGTCATCAAGCCCTTGCTCTGTTAGAGCAGGGGCTTTTTGTTTGTCTGGCTTTTGGCAATTGGGCCGGGCCTTGTTAGTCGCATGCGATCCCGATGTTTTTTTTGGGGCTTGTTGTCTTGTGGCCTTATGACCGCGCAGATAGTGCGGACTCGCTGGCCCGGCCTTCAGGTGGCGTTTGTGTGTCGTAGCGGTTCGTTGTTGCTGGTTTGCAGGAGATGTGCTGGTGTGGGTGGGAATCTGTTATTGATTAACCGGCTCTGGTGCGCCGGTGTTGAGGTGGATCAATTGCGCAGATGATATCAATGCAGCGTTATGAGTGAAGATGGTATAGTTATAAGCCTTAGTCTATTTCACCAACCCCAAGGAGTACATAATGGCTTTTAAGTTAAAACTGAAACACGTGTTGGCCGCAATGGCATTGTCTGCTGCTTCACTGCCCGTTATGGCTGCTGAGTGCTCAATTGACGTTGAGGCTAATGACGCCATGCAATTTAACACCAAGGAAATTGCTGTCAGCAAATCGTGCAAGGAATTCACGATCAATCTGAAGCATACTGGTCAATTGCCGAAAGCAGCGATGGGGCACAATATTGTGATTGCCAAGTCTGCTGATATGCAGGGCGTGGAAACGGATGGTATTGCCGCGGGCGCCGATAAGAATTATGTAAAAGAGGGTGATGAGCGTGTAATCGCCCATACCAAGCTGATTGGTGGTGGCGAATCCGACTCGGTCAAAGTGCCTGTCGACAAGCTGACTGGGGATGATGTGTTCTTCTGCTCATTCCCTGGGCACGGCGCCATGATGAAAGGCACCGTCAAGCTGGTCGATTAATGCGTTAAAGTTTGTATGCCCGGCATTATGCCGGTGCGCTATAAGTTTTGCAGGTGAAGACCTCCCGGGAAATGGGAGGTCTTTTTTTTGGTTGGGTGTTTTTGTGCGTCTCGTGTTGGGGGCGGGAAGAGAAGGTGCATACAGGGTAAGGCAGGGTAGACGGGGTGGACGGGGGGGACGGGGGGGACGGGGGG